>Ga0307508_10000121_pt1 | contig 93183 bp, 113 predicted proteins | sample 9_EM_MG_FD_203089 | JGI IMG/M metagenome (GOLD analysis project Ga0307508, IMG submission 203089) | Populus trichocarpa ectomycorrhiza microbial communities from riparian zone in the Pacific Northwest, United States - 9_EM | ecosystem: Host-associated > Plants > Roots > Unclassified | place... | reverse complement strand
ATGATGTATGCCAACTACTGAGACTTTCTAAATTGTGGTTGTGGGGATCGAGAAGGTTGAGTGAGGGCATCATGGGCAGTTGTACCTGGGTGTACGGAAACTTTTGGCCTAGTACTTTAGATAGATAGAAAGGTGCTAGTGCAACTGCGCCTGGGCTTCAGCAGGACAATTCACATCTACTACCTGATATGATAGCGCTCTCCCACTGCGCTGACTGTAGAGTGGTGGCAGCAATTGTCTCCATACCCATAGTTTTCGTGTATACTTGGCTCCCAGGAGTATCACTCTTATTTTCTGGGCAGTCTAATCTATTTTTCTATTTGCCGGGTGGTCCGGTCTGCTCACAAAACCGGTCTCCCGGCCGGCAGACCGGTCAGTTTATAAACAGACCAATTTTCCCGGCAGGCTAGAACAATCCATCGTTGCTCAGCCAGTTTTCATCTGATTGACCCAAGTAAAGCCAAAAAAAAAACCCCCCCCGGACTCAGGAGAATCCAATTTCAACGCTCCCGAGGTGGCGCGCGTAAGGTTTGTGGGGGGGGGGGCAGTGCCGTAAATGACCGACAGGTTATTGTACTTGTGTAATGATCTACCTATGTGGGAGGTTGGACGGCTCTCCTGTCTTACCTACTGGGGCACCATAGCTGGATTCTGATCATTTTTTTGGTCAATCAGATGAAAACTGGCAGGGCAACGATGGATTTGGTTGTGCGGCGGACAGTGTAGAGTACATATCTCAGGGTGCTCTAGTGCGCTGGATAGTGAACTAAATATTATCTATGATCTATGGTGGGGGACACTTAGGTTCGGAGGATAGGGGACATTCATGTCGCAAAAATAAACAGGGGTATTTACCCTAATTAGGAAATAAATAATTGTTATTATCCTGGCAAATTAGAATATTCACTTGAAGGAATCCGGAAAAGAGCACCACTTGCAGTTCATTCGATTTCTTCTTCTTCTATCAACCGCTATTATCACCGGTGTATGAGGGTACTCAAGGCGTACGAAGATGGATTGACATATGGTACGGTGGAGTTTAAACAGACTGTGTATGGTAGTCATCGTCGGATTGTTGATAAGACAAAATAGTAGCCTGGCATGATTATGTCAGTGTCTTGGCGTAAGCACTCCTTCCTAAAGCGGTATGGTGACAAGAGACATTTGAAAACCGCCCACCAAAATTGATTTATTTCAAAATTACATAGCAAATCGACTATGAGAATTAAAAATAAAAGCGCTTCATTTTAATTATCTCCTGCATCGGTTCTACCGGAAAATGAAGTGCTTTTGTATAATTAGTTATTGTTGTTGGTGGTACTCTCGGTCAAAGGTGGTGGTGTTTTCACTCCGGATCTAGATGTCCCCCACCATAAGGACCCTCAAAATTTGCTGGAGGGAGCAGTTGGTTGGGAAATTAGCGTGCATTAGCGGTGGCTGAAGTGTTGTGGGAATGTGGTGTGATTGGCTGACAAATTCGGTTAGCCAACCTCGTATGCCGTGATAGGATAGGGCAAAAATGACGGACAACTCGTTGCTGGCTTGAGAAGCTTGTGAAGTTCAAAAATTAGAGTATGACCAGACCACCGACATCATGCCCCGCGTATCACGAAAAAAAGAAAAAAAAGCGAGCTTCAAACGATCAACACGACTGTACGCGGATTACAGACTGTCGACTTCATTTTCGGTGGAAGCGATCATACAGACCCTTTCGTAGAAGATCTATCTGCCATTCGTGGTAGATTACCTACAATAGAAACGTTATTGGACAACTACGGCAGAATCCCGAGACCCCCTTGAAGGCTCTACATACATCGGTGGCTTTGATTGCCTCTACCATCGTGGCAACAGTCGCAGATTCCGATCTCTATTTCGTATGATGCCCGAGCATTTCAGAGGTCTATGCCTGCTGCTGTTGTTATTGTAGTTAACTTTGTGGGGGGGCGGACGATACCGCTAGTTATGAGCTTTTGATTGGTTCCACTACACATCTCGCTTCCTAATGACGCCAATTCCCAACCAGCTGCTCCTCCAGCAACTTTGATAAGGCGGCAGGTGCCGTCGTTGTCATGTGCCCAAGTAATCCAACCCCTCACGGGACCAGGACGGCTACATATGTAGATATCTAGAGTACATGCAGTATATCTAGCGTATCATAGGCAATGCGTTTGACGCACTGCGATCTGACGCACTGTGATCTCATCCCCTTTGAAGCTTGCTGGCTCTCCCTCAACAACTTTCCGTTTTGTATATAACTATAAGTTGTCGGAGCTGCTCTAGTTGCATGTAGCTCTACCTGCCGAAGTTCAACGCAACGCAAGAAGAGAAGACTGCGACCCCCCGCCCACCAGCGATGCCCCCGCTCGCCCGCAAGATCCTGATCATTGCTGCGGTCGAGGGCTTGATCCTCGCGCCGCTGCAACAGAACTCACGGGCCAGCCGGTCGTCGCCGACGGCGCTCACAAAGGTCCCGCCGGGGAGCATAAGGGTCGACTACAGTACCAACAGGATCAGCGCACGCCCGGAGGGCCAGAAAACGGATGCGGGCGAGAGCTCGCGGGTAGAGGCACACGGAATTGCTGGTATATATATTATGCTTCCCTCCCAGATCATTTCTAGCTCCTTGCTTTGTGCTCACGGCCGCCGGGGGAATGGTGGCGGCGGGTGAAAACTAGGACTCTTGAAAGTATCGCCAACGAACTCGTTCCTGATCGCCATCACGGACCGCGAGCAGGTCGCCACGATAAAGGGACAGCACGCGGTATACGTCATCACGAATATCGCCTTGATACCGCTGTCCTCGCGGAAGGATGCGGCCCAAGCGATAGACCGGAGTACTGCTGCCGCGGCCAAGCAGCCCGCCGTGACGGACGGAAACGAGAGCGAAACCGACACCGAGACCGACGCCGACGACGAGGTGCAGGATCAGATCGCTGAGGTCGGGAAGGTGGCCACGGCGGCAGCGGGGAAGGAGAAGCAGCACCAGCAGCAGAGCGCGAACTCCATCGGCCAGGACGTGATCGCGAAGAAGGGTGCGTATGGAAGGTTCGCCGAGAGCTGGTTTTCGAAGCGCGGCTGGACTGTCGACCGGAGACGGAGCGAGGGGATGAGTGCCGAGTCTCCCATTAAGGCAACCCGCGATGCCCAGCTGGAGAAGCCGGAGAATCGACCAGCGCCCCCGACTGCTGAGGGGGATATCGTCGAAGGTGGGCTGGCGGAGGAGAAGAAGGATGCTGCACCGGCCGAGGAGCAGGCGGAGGAGGTGACTGAAGCGGTAAAAGAAACTGTCACCCACAGCCTGACGCCGAAGTTGCTGCACACGACCAAGTTGTTTCTGGCACACAGCAGGAGCTTCTATTTCAGCTACGACTGGGATATCACGAGGCCATGGGGATCGCAGACCAGCGCTGCGAACCATGGTGTCCCGCTGTTTAGAATTGTAGACCCACTGGTAAGCTACGCTCTCAGGCTGTGTGCTCTGGCGATTGCTGACCTTTGGGGACAGTACTTCTGGAACAGACATCTGCAGCAGCAGTTCATCGACTCTGGCCAGCATGGGTTCGTTCTGCCTCTCATGCAGGGCTTCGTAGCTCAAACAACTTTTTCGGCGACACCCTCTTCCCCTCCTACACCGGCGGAGACGCAGAAGCCGGGGCCTACGGTAATAAAAGAGGAGTCTTCCAATCCGCAGGTTGCAAAGGCGGAAGACTTTGCCAGGAAGGAGGCTACCACCCTCACTGCCAACCAGAAGAAGTTGATCTTGACTATCATATCCCGAAGGTCGATTCGCCGTGCTGGGCTCCGCTATCTCAGACGCGGAGTCGACGATCAAGGCCATACCGCGAACTCGGTTGAAACCGAGCAACTGTTATCCACCGAGAACTGGGACCACGTCTTCAGCTACCTCCAGATCCGTGGCAGCATCCCCTTGTTCTTTTCACAATCGCCGTACTCCTTACGGCCTCGACCTGTGCTGTTGCTCTCGGACGAGAGTAACGCAGCGGCAATGCGGAAGCATTTCAGGAATGTGCGCGAACGATACGGGAATGTGCACGTCGTAAACTTGGTCGAGAAGCACGGCTCCGAAGCGATCGTGGGCGACAAATACCGCGACTATGTGGCGAACATGAACGCCACGGACTCGAGCCCGCAAATCGGCTGGACGTGGTTCGACTTCCACTCCGAGTGCCGAGGCATGCGCTTTGAGAACGTGAGCAGGCTATTCACCGAGATTGGAGACGCGCTGGACAGTATCTCGTATACGGAGGAAGTCACCGGGTCCAACATCAAATCTCGCCAGAAGGGCGTGCTCCGAACAAACTGCATGGACTGTCTCGACCGCACAAACGTCGTACAATCTGGGAGTGCCCGTCGGGCGCTCGAGACGCAACTCCAAACCCTCGGCATCGAACTCAAGGAATCAGACCGCACTGAATGGTTCAACATGATTTGGGCGGACAACGGTGACGCAATCTCGAAACAGTACGCCAGCACCGCCGCACTCAAGGGCGACTTCACCCGCACACGCAAACGCAATCTCCAGGGCGCACTCACCGACTTTGGCCTCACCATGACTCGCTACTTCACCAACATAATCTCCGACTTCTTCACGCAGTGCAGCATCGACTTTCTCCTCGGCAACGTCACGGCCCAAGCCTTCTCGGACTTCGAGGCCGAAATGATTTCTTCCGATCCGGCCGTCTCCCTCCTCCGCGTGCGCCAGAACGCCATTGAGATCTGCAGCAATATCGTCGTCGCGGACGAATCCGAGCAGCTGCACGGGGGGTGGACGTTTCTATCCCCGCGCGAACCGGGGACCCGCCGCGGAGGCGGAATGGTCGAAAAGGTCCTGCTCCTTACCGACAAGGCCGCGTACATGTGCATCTTCGACTGGGCGCTCGAGAAGGTATCGGCGTTCGAGCGCGTGCCGCTGGAGGATATTACTGCGATAAGGAAAGGAGCCTACATCACCGGCACGCTTGCGGGCGCCCACGTCGACGAGGAGAAGAACGTTGGCTTCGTGGTCGAATACAGGGCTAGCGGGCTGCAGAAGGATCTGATCCGCGTCAACACGAGGAGTCTGCAGACGCACCCCACGCACACTGCCGAGCGCCGCCCCGCTTCCGCCGCCGGCGCCGGCGCGAAAGAGGGAGCGAAGAAGTTCTGGGCCTTCAAGGCCACGCCTGCCTCCGCTTCCTCCGCGAACAGCGCGGATGTCAAGAACAAGAGCGAGAAGGAAGTTGTGGATGCGGTTTGTGCCCAGTTGGCCGGTGCGGCGGCGGCCGATGTAAAGGTTGAGGAATCAGATATCGTGTCGCTTGCCGAGGCGAAGAAGGGGACGGGATTGGTAGAGAGATGGGGGTACGCTGTCAAGAGGATGGTCTGGGCTTGAATGGCTCGTTGTTTTGTTTTCTCCTTCAGCAGTAGTTATTGTTTTTACCTTTTGCTTTTGCTTCCTCTTTTGGTGCTCGCTACTCAAATGCTCATCATGACGGAACGAAGCCATGTTACCCATCTAACAACCTCCTATTATTGTTGTTCACACAGGAAATCGCCTGTCAATCCAAACATGTTTCAGTGCGCAGCCAATTCTCACTCGGACTCGCTCCAAACAAACCAAAACCAGAAGCTGAAGCTGAAACCCCCAAAATAGTTGCCCCAATCCGTAGATTAACAAAAATGATCAAATACCAAATGCCTCCCCCCTTTCCCTTTTCTACTCGCCCATTCCCTCGCAATCAAAACCTGAAAACTTCAGTAGTCCCATGGTTCTGCTGACTCGGCGGTAGATCCGAGGGATGTGGTGACTGCGACCTCCACAGTTAGACCAAAACTCGCGAAACGTGAAGGGGAAACAAGGAACAAAGAACCCACCATCGGGCTAACTGGACTACTTCCCCTCCTCTCCCTGGCGCCGTGCATGGCCGGCGCCACGGGGACCTCGTCCACATCACCCACTCTCGCACTCCCCACAGCAGCGAATTGCTCCTTCTCCCGTAGCGCCGCTGCGACCGCCTTCCTGTGGCCCTCCAGCGCGATCGAGATAACATCATTGGTCTCGATCAGGGTGGTAAGCGTGTCGGCATCGGGCGGCGCTGGCTCCTCGGCCGCGATGTAGGCGTGCATCGACTTTGCGGCGAGCTTGCAGCGGTCCGAGAACTCGCGGATGAGCGCGTTATCGGGGATCTCGGCTTGCGGCGTAGACTGGACCAATTGGGTGAGCAGCGTAGCCGAGGTGTTCGCCTCGCTGATCCTCGCGGCGAGCTCTGTCGGCGCCGGAAGTTGCTGCTGCGGCGGGGGCGAGTTACCGTTGTGCGCGCCGCTCCGGGGCGGCAGCATGGGTGGTTGCTCCGGATAGTGCCCGTGCCCTTGCCCTTGCCCCGGTGGCGGTGGCGGTGGCGGCGCGAGCTGTATCTGCGGCCGCTTCGTCTTCTCCTTGATCCACAGATCACGCAGCGGCTGCAGGCCTTCGTCGGCAATCCGCGCCGGATCCTGCGAGAAGTAGTCCAGTGTCTCGCCCAGGATCTGCCACACGCTCGGATCGCGGCCGTTCCGCAGGAGGTCCTTGACCGCCGAGAGGAACTTGGCGTCCCCGAGGTTCCGCGTGAATGTGTAGCCCGGATTCTGTGCTAGGATCCGCAGGAGCATGATGGAGTTGTAGTGGATGTACGGCCGAGACGAATTCTTGGACGAGAGGTATTGGCGGAGCGTGCTGGCGGCTTGCGCTGCTGCCGCTGGGGACGACTCCGCGTTGTCGACTATCACGGGGAGATGCAGGAACTCTTCCCCCGGGTTGGGATTGTCTGGACCGCCCGTGGAGACAAAGAGGTGCTTGCGACCCCCGCCGTTAGCTAAATGAGCTTCCGCACGACCATTCCCCAACGGGCCAAAGCACATACGATGGCATTCAGCAGATCGCCTTCCGGCGTACCGGTACTTGCCAACGGGGCGGTAATCGGCATTCCACCGTTCCTACTACCACTGCTTCCATGGCCGCCGCTGACTGCCGAGGTTGTCCGTTAGCTACATAACACTCCCTCCTTCAATCAGAGAACGGAATACCCACCCCCTTCGGCACGCGTCTTGATAGAAGAGAAGACCTTCTTGAACTTTTTATCCATAGCGCACCGAAGTGGAAGAAAGGCCGGAGGGGAGAGCAAGAGCAAGAGCAAGAGCAAGAGCAAGAGCAAGAGCAAAAGCAGGAGCAGGAGCAGGAGCAGGAGCAAGAGCAAGAGAGAAGTGAGGAGCGTTGTTGGGGCTCCGGGTGGGGAGAGAGACCTTCTTCTATGCAGGACGTATGGCGGTAGCGTCGACGTCTCACTAGTCCGGTGTCTCCACCTCGTGCCTACCTACCACCATGTACTATATCCGGAGTGGTCTATCTTCCTCCGGTGAGCCCTGCCCACAGCACGGCTGTGGAGTGGGGCGGGGGCTTGGCAAACTCCGCCCTCGAGGACGCGTGTAGGATAACGCACGCACTTGGGTCATTCATGAGTGTTTGGTGGCGCACTGACGCGTATATAGGAGCCGGAGACCTACACATGTAACTGCATAGTTAAGGCCCTGTTCTTTTCAGCGTATCATACTCTAGAGTTATTTACGCGCTATTTCACATATGCGTGCCGAGGCATAGGTATGTGTATAACTAAGCCTAGAAAGCGAAGCGTTCCCCAGCAACCAAAGACCTCTCCGAAGGAAGAGGTAGCTATCGAACCTTACGACTTACATACCCCATCACTCCTTGGTCAGCATTGTCCGAACCCAAGAAATTGAGATGGGTTACACAATGCCCGTCGTTTTACTGAAGTGGTACGCAATACCAACCAAAGTACAGCGTGCCCACATCACGATTGAATGGAATTAAAAAGAGGTTGCCAAGAGAAAAAGAGAAGGGTGGCTGCGGCGCCTGCAGGATTTCAATCGAATCCAATCCACCACCAATCACGTTGCCATCGATCGATTTCCATCACCATATCTCGTTCCCCATGGTGGCGATTGAGGAAGAACACAATTGCATGGGCATTGGGCCAGTGGAAAGGAGGCCCGGGACTGTTGCGTGTTCTGTCCGATTTTTTGAAGCGGATGGTGGATTTGCGAGGGTCCGACAGCGCCCAGTCCTGCATTGTAATCTTGAATGACTTGAAGCCATCCCCAATGCGTATATATGGCTTTGATGACTGGAACGGGCGGCGGTGATGGGGAACGAGACATGGTGACGGAAATCGATTGTGGCATGGTTGATGATGGATTATTGATTCGATGGAGATTTTCGATCCGCCACCTTGAAATCCTGCAGGCGCCGCAGCCACCCTTCTCTTTTTCTCTCTTGGCAACCTCTTTTTAATTTCATTTGATTGTGGTATGGGCACACTGTGCCTTGGCGGGTATCTATTGTGTACCTTTAGTAAAACGACGGACGAACGAATGCCTAGAGAGTCGTCTGCTCCCAAGCTCCATCCCGCCAGCACTTGCGAGTCGTCACTAGCTAAGAGGATGTGCAAAATTTCTGGTGGCGGGGGAGGGCCTCACGGGCCACGGCAGATGTGCGGCATCATATCTCAAGAATCCGCATCGGAAGCGCTGCGGGCTTTGATGGCCCGAACCAAGTGCATAATCTCCCTTCTGTATATCTAGTCTATGTTTGTACCAGGGCTAGATAGTTGTCCGACACACCATGGCCCGCGTGGGATGTCGCTCCTACTCCGGGAACGTTCTAATGGTTACTGCGAGACTACTTCGATTTACTACGTTCACTCCCGCATGACTCGGGCTCCGATCACGGGTTGGGATATCGCAAGATACCATAGTGCACGATTGATGTCGCTAGGCTTGGAATATCCGCCTTTCTCGGGCAGCTGTGCCTTTCGGAGGCCCCGCCGCCCGGAGTCCGGTTGTACGGGCCGGCGGCGCAGGGCGCTAGGTATATACCGCAGTCAAGTATTTACATACCTCGGGGTACATACCGACACAACCCTGTGATGCGTGTTTATGCATAGCTGCTAGTGCAAACAGATGGTCTGCGTATCCCACTCATTCCTATGAAAGAGATGAATCAAGGACGGGGACGGGGGAGGGTGTTCCGCACGGCGCGAGCAACAGCACAGTGGAACAAGCAGACGATGAAATCGCGAAGCGTGTATCGTTTGCTATTACTGCATCCGACCGGTCAATCTATTACCAGACAATCAGATAGACTTAATCCTTCTCAGCGATAGCCTGCAGACGCTCATCGATCTCGTCCTCGGAAAGCTTCCTGAAAGCGGGGCTTCCATCCGCACCAACAACGCCAACCTCAACCTCGCCCTTCTTGAAGTCTACGCTGAGCACACTGCTGAGCGCCTGGATACCGGTTTCCACAACCTCCTTCCAATCGCCGGGAGCGTATTCCTTGTTCTTGAGTTTCTTCTCCATGTAATTCAGCGCTTCCTGCTGTTTGGGTCCCGACGCAGTCGCCTTGGAGCCGATGTAATATCCCGCCGGATCGGTCTTGTAGAGCTGCGGACCGAATTCGTCGTCAAGAGAGATGAGCGTCATTGACACTCCGAGCGGACGCATGTATGCCTGTTTTCACCACCAACATTCAGCGTTTGCAGCAACGCCACATCTCGCCCCCATCAGCAATAACGTACCCGCTGCGTGTACACCTGATTGATATTTGCCAACCTCTTCGCGAGCACATCGCACGGCATCTCGTATCCGTACTTGTACCTGAACTCCGCCGCCTCGGCCCTTCCCCTTGTGACGGACGCACGAGCATCCGCGATCGAACCGGTCATTACGCAGCCGACGCTTGGGGAGAGGTTGAAAATGTAGGTTACCGACGAGGGATCGAGGAGCTTGTCCTGATACGCCACCACCAATCAACCCTCCTCTCTACCAATCCCGAAAGAAATAGGAGTGGAAAGGCATACGGGAACTTTCTTCTGCGAGATGACGACGGCACAGCCCTTTCCGCGGAGTCCGATGGATGTGATATTCGCCGCGGTGATGGCCTTGAACGCATATTCTGTTCTCCCCCAGTTTCTATCAGCGTTCCACTTCCATCGCCGCCCCCCCCCCTCCAGGTCTCCTCCTCCGCCTCCTCCTTCTCCTCCTCCGGGAGACATACCGACTTGATACAACCTCCCCTGATCAGAAAAGATCGTAATGTGTCTATCGAAACCAGCGCTTCCTACTCCGCCACACGTTAACCACCGATCATTACTCCAACATCGCGCTCGGTGGGCTCCGGAACGAACCCGACATGACTGCAGGTTCTGGCGAGCTTGTGGGAGATGTTCGGGGGGTTCGTGGGATATAGGTGGATGTGGTTGATGATGCTCGTGATGGCGGTGGTGTTGGCGGGATAGAGACGTTGAGCAAACAAGTGGGCCTGGAGGCTCAAGTGGGTCCAAACCTCTAATTGGTAAGACCGGGTGCATAGGGTGATTATCCCTTTGCTGGATTTTTCACACTGCGCTAGAGATGGTTTAAGCCTTTTTATGGAATTAAATGAACCAAACTCTCCGACGCTACGCTGGATATGCAAATAATTTGTACGAGCGAAACACATTTCGCCAAGGCCGAGACGTACTTTTCTCCTCGCACCTGGCTAAAAGGTGGGAGATACTGTGTAGAACCAAGCAACCACCCATTACTGCCTCAGCTTTTTCGGATCAATCGAGAGATTTCAGGCTTGAGGATTACAAAAAAGAGTATTAGATGAAACTTTGGTTTACATTTTTACAAGTCCTTGTTTACACCTTATCGTACACTGACAGAGAGCTGATGATGACGACGATGGTGAGGAGGATGATGAGAATGGTGATTATGATAATGATGATTGGGGCGTTTGAGGCATCCAGGGTAGTTAGATGGAATTAGGAGGAGAACCAGGCATGGTGAGGGACAATCCGGGACATATAGTAGTACAATAGGGCGGAGGGAATCAGCAGAGAGAGTACATTAGGAGTATTAATATTCGGGCATCGGCTTGGAGCACATAAACATCGTCAAGGGCATTCCCAAGTTGTGAATCTCTTTCCATTATGACATGAGCAAGTGTGATATGGGGGGAGATGTGAAGGGGTGGGGATGGGGGAGGTGGGGGAGGGAAAGGGATGTAGATGTGGGACAGGTGGGAGATGATGTAGGTGTTGGTAGAGGGGCCAGGGCACATGCAAAACAGGAATTAGAGCACAAAACTCCTCCTTATAACAACTCAAGGAAACGCAATGGGGAATAGGAGACACAGAAAGCAGGACCAAAGATGCACGGAAAGAAAAGCAGATGACAGCACCCAGGCGACCAAACCCCAACCGACCCACCGATATAGCACATAGAAAAACCACACAATGCCTCTCACCGAGCACCTTCTAAAGTGTTTTGTTGTTTTCATGCTAAGTCTAAGCGTTCTGGTGTTGCTGCTGGCGCTTAACCAACTCTCGTGCCCATCGCGCCGTCTCAATAGTGCGGACAGAGTAATCGCGGCTAGAACGGACCTCCCTAACCATGATGGTGATCCAATCGGCGCGGAAGTATTGAGCGATGTCTCCATTGGGGAAAGCTTCGGCGAGGTCACTGTGGAAGGGTCAACGAACTTCAAATCTGTCTTAATGGAGAAATGATGTATACCCGAGAACACCCATCGCAGCACGCATCAGTCCCTCGGTCTTGTTGGGATCCGCATTGACAACCGACAGGAAGCTGAAGATGGACTGGACATAAGGTGCCAAGACGTTCGCTATTGGGTTGTAAGTTAGAGATGTACCCTCAAAGCGTAGTGATAGGACACTTGCGCTTTCTGCCACTCTTCATGGCAATGATGATACCACCGTAGGCATCCATGATACCTTCGCGCAGAGAAATGACGTACTCGATCATCTCGTAGTTGGTCTCGGAGTTGACAGAGATATTAGCGGCCTGCTGTAAGACACCCATGACGACCTCGAGGTAGGTCTCGAAGTGGCCTGAGATCGCCTGAGCAATGTCGCCAAAGCACTGCAGAATAGCCGGCTTGAACTGCTGGCTCAGCGTGTTGCTCTGAAGGTTGCTCAAGAGGTAGTTCATGAAGTTGTTGCAGTACGGGGCAACAACCTCCCCGAGAGAGCGAGCGATGTCGCTAGTCAATCCTATTGCCATAGCGCAAAGCTGCTGCTCCTCTTGGTTGGCGAGAGCGTTGTAAAGGTAAGGAACAAACGCCTCCATGTACTTGCCGAATTCGTCCTCCAGGGCGTTGGCGAGAGCACCGACGGCCCCGAAGATAGCGTCCGGAACGGACGAATTCGGCGGCAGACTGGTCAGAATCTGAAGAAGAATGTGCATCATGCGATCGGCCTGCGGCTTGACTTCCTTGTCGAGACGGTGGGTAATGGAGGTCAGCACAACAGCCAAGCTGGTCTGCATCTCTTCCAACGCATTACGGTCATCGGCGCTGACAACCTGCGACCTAAGCTCGATTGTCTTCTCAAGGCGCTCCAGAATGACAGTGTATAGCTGGGCAATCGATCCAAGCTCATCGTGACCAACGTTCGTAACAAACGAGCTGAGCACCTCGTACGAAGCGGTTCGGAGCTGGTTGTCGGCGTCCTGGCGCTCAGTGGTCTGCAAGAGAGCACTGACACTGTCCTTGAAGTACTTGGACAACGGCACCTCATCGCCGTCCTGACTGTCATAGCCGAACCGGTCGGCCAAATTCATCAGAGCCCAGCAACACGAGCTAGCCATTCTCGGACTGTCCTTCAATCCAGAGAAGAGAGCTTGAATTAAGCTGGGGAGGTGTAGCTGGGCATCGATGGCAAGACCACACTGCTCGCAAATCTTTCCAAGGGTGTAGGCCGCGGAGTCCTTCACCATCAAGACCTGATCATCCATCATTCCGACTAGTACAGGCAAGGCCTGCTTGACTAGAGGTTCCAGCAACGCAAAGTCCGGTCCTTCCATAATAGCGCCAAACGCCGAAACAGCAGCGTCCCGCTTCCTCCAGTCGTCACTTCGAATGTTGGCCTCCACAAATTGCAACACATCGCTGATGAGCATGCCACCGACACACAAGGCATACAATGACAAGCATTGGTAGGCCGCACGAGCAGTGTTGTACTCATCGTCGGCAGCGTCCTCATCCTGGTGGGTGAGGAGCTCGAGCAGGACAGGCACAACCTCTCGGGTGGCAATTCCAGCAAAGTTGAAGAAAGGCCGCAACTCGGTCATTCCCTCCAACTGAATCTTTGAAAATCGTCAGCACAGTCATATCCCGGACAGACAATCATATGACGACAATGGAGGGGAAGACCACCTGCTGGTTCTCCTCCTCGATATTAATCTCTTCCTCGCAGACAGTGCACCAGAACTCGATCGCCAATTTGGCCACCTCATCCTCGGGGCGACCCATGCCTACTATGGTGAGACCGAACAACGCCTTTTCCATGTAAAACTTCATCTTGTCGTAGTACAAGCTCATGATCCTGTTCAAGCATCCGAAAGCTGCAGCCTGTATCCGCGAATCGGTGCTCTGTGTGGCTTCGCAGATGACCTGCATGATGTAGTTCCGTTCCCCATCGTTCTCGAAGTTTGTCCGCACGAATTCGAGGGAATCACCCAGAGCAACCATCGCCGAATACCGCACATCCTGGTTTGGCTCCTCCTTACGGGCACCCTGGACGACGGCTGTGAGAATCGCGTTCGAGTGCTGGGTCAGGCTCTCTCTGAGGCCGGGGTCCTCAGACTCAGCAATGTAGCCGATTGTCCTAAGCGATGACTGTTTGAGAGCGTCCAAACCCTCGCCGACGTTCCGCACCAGGGCGGGCATTAGCTCGGGCCATTTATTTCGAGGCAACTCGATTGTGGCGAGGGCAGCAATGAACTGGGCAGCCGAGGTGCCAGCCCGCACATTATCGGATTGAAGCGTTTTTAGTGCATTCTCTTTGACCTGCGCCTGAATAGAGGGGTCGACCTTGTTGAGCCACTTATCCTGTAACTCGGCAAGGCGCGTTCGATCCCTAACGGAAACGGCATTTTTCAGGGCGAGACCAGCTGCGGCACGGATGGGTTGTTGCGAATCTTCCTTTGCCATCTCCGCCGACAACATATGCAAATAGTCTTGCTGTAGGACAAGTCAGCCTACATAGTTCCCGCTTCCACCCAGCAGCCTCGCGCTGGATGGCAGGAGGAGTTGAGATGTCGGAGTGGTTGGTGATGGTGGGGAGACTCACGAAGTGCGACTCCGCGGCCGCCAACAACTGCTTTTCCGCATTATCTCTGGTTGCGGCATCTGTTCGCAGGAGTGATCAGCATCGAGCGGTTTTCGGTGGTACGTTGGTGGCAGGAGCAAAGCCGTTGTTGTGGTCTACTAGGACCACCTCAACAGTGACGGACAGCGGGGCGCCTCACCTGGAGAAAGAGTATTTGCGAGAACCTCAGCTACATTCATTGTGGCGGTTGTCTTTTTTTTTCTGATTTGGATGGAGGAGAGGTAAACGGAGTAGAGGGGAAGGGATCAATCTTGTGTTCAGGACGGAGAAAAGGAGCTGTTTACTCCGGGTGATGGAGATTGCGGGTAGAGTTAGGTTGCGAGGAGGAGGGGTTGAAGGCGGAGGTGCGGAGGAGAGGTGCAGTTGAAAACAAAGCACGAGGCTGCGTGTGTTGACACAGGTCGGAAGTTAACCCTGCCTGCGTACTGCAACTCGACTGGTGACGTTACACCATTCCTAATTAGTTTTCTGATACTGTGTACTAGATATTGCAGATGGGATTGGGATAAACGATCACCACACCAGGCAACAAGTCAGATGGAGTGGGAGGGTGGAAGACGAACGGGGCGCGGGAGTGATGGTAGGCAGGGGGAGAGGTGGAGGGGTAGAGCGGATTGCAGTTTACCTCTCGGTGTTATCCGGCTGGATCGCGGGCAGACTAAGCACTGATTGGATTCGGTGAGCGGGAGTCTGTGGGAGTGTGGGCGGGATGTGTGTGTTGTACGTTTTGTGTGGTATACGATGCGAGTGGGTGGTCGAGGGAATGTGTGATGGGTAGTGGGTGAGGGGGATATGTAGATGATAGTGGGGAACTTTGGGGAGGATAACAAACCTTCGATTTGCAGACCGCGCAGTCCTGCCAAGCCAGAGGTCTTAGTCGAGAGGCTCTAAAGCTGTTCTTAGATGATCTAGATAATCTTGGACGATAGTTGCTTACTCGTGTAAAGGCCAACGAACAATGAAGAAAGAGGAGAGAGATGAGGGGACGAAAGGGAGGAAGCGGCCGGAAAAATCTGGAGACTCCACAGCGTGCTTACTCAAGATACCAACACCGAGGACACATGGTATGTACGTAGGAATGTATGTATGCGTGTACACTACATATCTAGGGTTCCGTGTAGTCTAGCCAATCAGCTTGTCAACTCGACTTCCCGAACCCCAAGGAAGGCCACAGAAGGGCGGTCGAAGGAAGTAAGAGAAAAAGGGCACCATGGCCACCCCCTAAAATCAGGCTGACATGCGGGGCCGCGAAGAGGTGTACTGTACTTACTTTCGGTCGCCCTGATTAATCCCGCTCATCTCTATGACTCCGACTGTCGCCACAGAGTCAGAGACGCCGATGACAACGGTATCAACGATGTGCTCACTGCTGCAGGCAGGGCTACGTCGAAAAAAAAAGAAAAAAACGTGGGAGTCACGTGAAGGTTAGATTCTTCCTCATGAGCTGCCACATATGTACGTGACTACCTCGGACTTGACCTGGCCTGACCCTTGAGTATCGTCGACTTGCGTCGTCAAACAAACGAATAGACCTGACATTCTATCCACTCACTCGTCCTCAAATTGAAATCCTCAGCTGTTTGGAGCCAAATTCGAGCAACAGTATCTGGACGGACATACCGTCGTCAACGGACAGCACCACCAAGTCACGACTGCATATACATACTGCAAACACGAACCGAGTCCATGCGTGAGGAAAGGTGAACTCGTTAACAAATTAGTGTATTCCCCGATTCTCTAGAAAGGCCATGAACTATGCAATGCGGATGAGCGACTAGTATGCCTGCCTCTCTTATTCGCCATCTAACTAACGGTCGAAGTCCATATTATCATCCGTTTCCTCCGTCATCTCATACTCCATCCCCATCTCCGCATCCTCATCTTCCTCGCTGTGATCTAGGTCAAAGATCCTGTACTTCATGTTGTCGGCCGCAATCAAGCACCCAACCCTTCTTTCGGCCTTTCCATTAACGGCAACCTGTTTCGGAACCCAGCTGAAATCAAGCGTTCTCTGAGAGACCGCGAGAAGTTCCTGAGCTTCAAGAGAGACGGCGTAGCTGTAGATGCTCCTTGATGATTTCGTCCATTGGAAGTCTTCGCCGTACTCGAGTTCGGTGAAGTCGATGGTTACAAGATCGGAATCTTTAGTTTCTAGATAGGGGTGTTAGTAGGGAAGCAGAGCCGGAAGGGGCAGGAAGAATGGACTCACTAGAATCATGGACGATCATGATCACCGATCGCTGGTCGACAATCTTGAGGTCTGCGACACGGCATGCATCGGGGAGTTGTACTTTGGCACAGCCAACCTTCGAAGTCGAACTCAGGCCACCGCTGATGGCGATCCCACAGCGGACGATGCAAACTGTTATACCCAGCAGCGTCAGAGCTACTCGGAAAACACGCTAGAATACCTGTAATCTTACCAAAATTTTCCTCGCCGGAGTAAAGACAAACATAAGTCAGGTCTTTCTTAACCATTTTTGTGTCCATGATCGCAATTGTCTCTGAGCTGAGAAGTAAGGGGTTGCTAATTCGCAGCTGCTGTCTCATAGCCGCCTGGGGCTTTGAGAACACAGTCTTGCAGAGCTCATCCAAGTATTCAGCCAATTCCCTGAATCCAGGGACGCTCTTTGGCTTGCTGCCCTGGTAATAGAGTTCAAATATGCTTTCTCCTCTGTTCTTGTAGTCGCTGAGCTTTATTGTAGAGTCACTGTTCACGTAGGGCTCGAGCGACGATCTCTTGAGGTATTGGCTGATGTAAACTGCCGCCTTGTGGACATCCACTTGAGGGTCTTCGGTAGGCTTGTCGTCATCTATGTTGATGACCGTGGAGATTTCGTCAAGTGAATGGCGTAACCAGTGCATGAACGCTTTGAAATGGTCCAATTCGTTGTTGATGCTCTGGAGGAACTCGTGTGCGTAGAGATTGATTCCACCGACTACTTCTAGACAACGAGTGAAATCGTCTGGTTCGAGGCCTAGAGGACTGCCACTCTCTTTCCTGCGAAGGTTAGCATGCCGATCTCGCTAGACTTTGGAGCGGTAGATAGATACCATCTAGCTAAACCTCTCAAGCGAGAGAAAAGCACCACTAGTCGTTCACATGTTGGAAGTAAGCACTCATGAACTAATCTTCGCAGCATCTCGTAGCCAGCGAGGGAGCTCTTCTCCCATCGCTTCTGTCCCTGTCACTAGTCGTCAACTACCGCCTCCTCGGCCGAACAAGAAGCACCTACTCTCTCGGTCAACACGTCTACCAGCCACTCCTTCAGGGTCAGCGACGGGGCTCCGGTAGCCAAGAACTCATAAAACTCCAGCGCCACCTCGCTGTCGACCTTCTCTAGGTCTTCGCTGACAATGCTGATGTACTTCTGTGCCAAATCATTCATAGTCTTGAATTCCGCTGCGATGCCCGTCACCGTTTCACGCATATACCTAATCAATGCTTGCACACGTGTCGACGTAGACACTAGCTGAAACAAGTATTGTCCAAACTGCTCAATGAACAGGATGTCCATGGTTGAAAAGAGTAGGTTCCCCGTCTTATGTTCTGAGATCAGAAGGGAGTGTGTAGAAAGGTCTAGGGAGGCAGTGTGCCGTAGAAGTCTCGATCCACGCTTCAGTTGGTGGCAGAGTGACGACAGCTCCATTGTGCCGACCAGGAAGGATTCGAACACATTGAGCATCACTTTTCCACCCTCTTCGCCAATTAGCAGCACATCAAGGTGGCTGCCTTCTCCCCCTTTCGCCACGTTATTGATCAGGGCGTCAAGTGTGGTTTTGGATGTGAAGGTACTCTCGGCGCCAGATGAAGACGGCAGAGCGCTGAGTCGCGGCAGCATGGAGCCGATGTCCAGGTCAAACAAGGCCTGGGGCGTGCATTCTTCTGATTTGGCCTCCGGTGGTTGGTTGTGGGTCGCAGCGTGGGAGTGGTTGTCGGCCCATGCCAAACAGGTCACTCGGCCAAACTCGGGGGACTCGGAGACAATTTGATGGATCGCCTTGCCATTGTTAACGTCGTGTATCCGCGTCGACCCGTCACTGTAGCCTAGAGACAGCATTTTCCCTTGAAGAAAGCGTTAGTTAGACAGTTCATCGAAGCCTCCCCTTCCTTCTCTCCCACGAGCGGTCTGCGGGCTCTACCATCTGGACGCCATTGAAGCTGTTCTACCGTCGTGTCGTGCTTTTTCGCAATACTCCACACGCGCTGGCCATTCATCCGGAACAACATAACATTGCCATTGTCCATAACGGTAGCGAATAGGTCGAGCCGTGGACTCCAAGCCGTCAAGTTGGGACGCGCTGGATGTGGAAACACCTTTCGGTAGAGCATCCGGAAGCCGCGCGAAGGAACGGTTTCCGAAGCATTACCGGCATCCAGACCCTTTGGACCCATTGTTCTATCGGTGTTTCGAATCCAGTTCTGCGGGCTACACTGATTTCTTTCCGTAATCGAGGCAATCGGTGGTGTTTTGTGGTAGGGCGTGCAATTGACGTAGGTTGTGGGGGTGGGCATCAACACGTGACCGGGAAGAAAGATGGTTTTGGCGACACTTCCGTGTTCCCTGCAGCAGTCGACATCCCCGCCCTACCACACAGCCGAGCATCCAACTCCAAGGCCTCTGCCCTCGGCCTCGTTAGAGTAGGCCCGCCATCCGGCAAGCTTCTCCACGGCCTCCTACGTACCTCGACACTCCGAACGTTTCTCCGCCCCGAGTCCTTCCCCCGCTCGCCTTCACTGCCGCTACCCCACCAGCCGCCACCGTCGGACAAAGACAAAAGTCGCGGGTGCGGGCTACAGCCCTGCACGTACTTGCATTCGAGCCGTCAAAGATACTTTTGAATTGCCCATAGCTGTGCTCGAGTTTTCGTGCGGCGGGCAGAAGGCGGAGAAACAAAAGAAGAAGCTGTGGTGAGGCGCATATAGCACAAGCACCACCATCCAAAGCTCAGACCGCAGAACGTGCATTATAGAAACATCCCGCCAGTTACAGCCAATAATTCGTCTTGCATGCCCCCATACCACTGCCATAGTAATCCTTTTCCACGCGATACTCCGCCATCCAGCGCGTAAGGAGCAGAAGAGCCCGGAATGTCCGAACGACCTTCAACGGCGTCGGGAGACCGTATGTCATCCCCCTCGGAGCAACCTCCACCATTGCCACCGGATGATATGAGCCTTGGACGTTTTTACCGATGCTTGCTCCCAGGTGCAAGAACCCCCCCGCCGAGCGAGAGACGGGCGGGCGCGCTCACGTCGTCACCGCGACCGAGAACGAAAGGTGATGCCCCTCGCAGCGATCAATTGGGCACTCAGAGGTAGCGGTTCTGACATGGCGGAAACCTTACTGCAGACTCTACCAACACTATATGTCGAAATCTCACCATCTACGGCTACTGCCGATATGAGAGCAAAGGTTGGACCCCAATATTTGGTCTCGGGCGACCGGGCAGGGCGATGAGGCGTGTTGTTGTGGACTGGGCCTGACGTTAGACGGGTTGGCGTTCTCGTTAGGTTGTGCATTCAACCATGAGCCAGGCTCAAAGCCAAATTCAAATGGTGCCAATAGGTGGGTCTGGTGTCCGAATGAGCTTTTCTGTCCTGTCAAGCTTGGCCCGCAACCAAAAGACAAGAACCTCAAACAACGGAGACGCGGCCCATTCCCGCTTCCAAATGACGACAGCTAACTACCTACACCTCTACCACCACAGCTTAGGAAGGGGGAAATTCAATGTCGACTCGCCGTCATTCACGCCGTCTACCCCGCCCAAGAATATAATCTCACCGAAGACAGTTGATGCTGCGCCGTTTACTCCGAGAGGAAGTAACGGTAAGTGTTACTCTCACCTTGTTCCACTATTGTCTTGTGCTCCAAGCTTACTCTCTTCAGGACCCCCGCCAATTCTGGGCACTCTCACTCCACCGATCCAGCCACAGTTTCAGCAAGACCCCACGAACAGGTAAGCCTGAAGCCTTGAATATGATCCTAAGGGTGCCACACACAGAGAGTGTCTGTGTGTGTGTGTGTGTGCGCGTGTGTATGTGTGTGGAAGTGGGGTCCATAACTTCGGCTGACATCGTGGCTCTATAGCTTCCTAGTGTCGCCAGGCCATGAATCGCAGTCTTACCACCAGGGTCTGCAGCAAGGGGTTGATAGTATGGGGCTCGGAGACAATGTATTCACGCCCGCTAAGAGTCGACGTCGAACTAACGGACTGAAGACCGCTCAAAGCATAACTCCTTATGAGTACGGCACTGGCCAGGTGAACCCATATGCACAGGGACAGGTTGATATGTTTTATCAGCCGCCACAAAGCTCTTACATGCCTGTCGGTTGCCCCTTGTCGGGTTTTCAAGAGATATAGAAAGTTGACAGCTTGTCATAGCTCAACTTCCTGCATTACGCCCCGACGGCACCGTATCCGCAGAAGCTCCTGCCCTTCCAAAAGACGGTTCACGGCTTCTTCCTGTCGGACAACCTGCGAGAAGAGCTGCAACGGAAAGGAGAAGCGGCTCTCCAAACAATGCCGCGTAAGCCTCCCTTGCACGTTTTGTGTGTGTTTTACCTTTTGGTAACGGAGGGTCCTTGAAGATATATCCGGATCATTACTCCCTGCTTCGATCAACGAGTATCACTCGTTAGTACCTCTGGACATGTCAAACCAGAAGAGCACGCAGGTCTTTGGCTATGCGAGCTGGGTTTACAAGGCTTTTTCGACGGATGAAGGGAACATCTATGCCCTGCGGAGAATCGAAGGTAAGCCCCTTGCGCCCCGTTGCGGCTCAGCCACTATTTACGCCGATGCACAGGGTTCCGTTTGGTCAATGAAAACGATATCCGAGTGATTCAGCGATGGAAGAAGCTCACCTGTGCCAATGTCGTAACGATCCACAATGCTTGGACCACCACCAAGTTCGGCGACAGCTCTATCGTCTTTGTCTACGACTATCATCCATTGTCAAAAACACTGGCAGAAGCACATTTCGGATCTGCGTCCATGTTTAGTGGGTCTAGACACGTGCCCGAAAACGTCATCTGGAGTTACATCGTTCAGATCGCGTCAGCCTTGAAGACGATTCATACCACCGGGCTGGCTGCTCGTGCGATCGAACCGTCTAAAGTGCTGCTTACGAGCAAAATGAGGTATTATCACCCACCGCCTCTCCGGACCGCATTGCTAATACACCCATAGGATCCGATTGAACTGCTGCGGGGTCCTTGACGTGATACAACCCGACCCTTCCCGCACCCTCCAAGAGCATCAAGCCGATGATTTCATCAAGCTCGGGCGCATGATGCTCTCAATTGCGTGCAACAGCCCCATCGCCGCGCAGAACCCACAAAAGAGCATGGAATATATCGCGAAGCAATACTCCAGTCACCTGAAGGACCAAATTCTCCTTCTCGTGACCGGCCAAGTCAAGAACATTGACGAGCTAGCACGCAACATTGCCGGACACGCACTGATGAACCTGAACAGCTCATTCCATTATGAGGACACCCTAGAATCGGAACTCATGCGGGAACTCGAGAACGGCCGTCTCGTCCGTCTGCTTGCAAAGTTCGGTTTCATCAATGAACGCCCCGAGTTCGATCACGACCCGCGCTGGAGCGAAACGGGAGACCGCTACTACATCAAACTCTTTAGAGACTACGTCTTCCACTCTGTTGACGAGAATGGAAATCCCGTCGTTGATATAAGTCACGTTCTCACGTGCCTAAACAAGCTGGACGCTGGGATCGACGAGAAGGTCATGCTTGTCTCGAGAGATAGTCTCAATTGCTTTGTGCTGTCCTATAAGGATGTTAGTCTCCTTCCCCCTCTCCCCATCCAATCATCCCTTATACTGACGGAAAACAGCTCAAGAGAAACATCGAGAGTACCTTCCAGGAGCTAACAAAACCCCATGGAAGACGGTAATGACGGATCGAGTGGGTGATATCATGTATTTACGTGTAACCAAGACATACGTCTGTCGATTCTGCCGTTGATTTTTCTTTCTTTTTTTTTCTAGGGCTTTTACATGTAGGCAGCTGTTTGAGGTGGAGAGAGGGTAGGGTTTGGTGTTATTTGTATAGTGTTGATACATTGTATGTATGTATGTATGTAAATTCCAAGTTCGAACACAAGAGAAGAGAGAGGCATGTGTTCGTAGCTTCGGAATCAGTTTAGAGATACAGCTTCTTCTAGCTAATATTTATGGTATACTATCTGGTCGTTTTTATGTACTTGAACATATTTGGGGAAGAAATACAGTGCCAAAAGTGGGGGTCTTTTGCTACTGGAGTACTGACGATATTCCTGAAGGATGGCAACAATCATGTATTTAGTGTACTCAGATATTGTATGCAATATATAATTGATGCAACAGCGCAATATTGAGACTGTGGAATCTGTTGATTTTGCGTTGATCGTTATCGGCAAGAAACGCTGGCTAGGAGCGGAGAGTTGAGTCCTGCCGCATGACTCGTGAAGGCTGCCAAATACTGGTTACTGTAAATGCCGCAGTAAAGTAAGTAGCCGCCAAACCGGAATTACGAAGTTTCTGGGTTCTGGTTGCGCGGCGAGGAAGATTCCGCTTGCGCGGTGAGGAAAGGTTCTGGTTGCTCGGCGTGAAGAAGGTTTTTGAATGCACTGAGTATATCATGAGAAAGGTTCCGGATGTTATGTCCGTCGCACCGTGTGCATCGTGTTGTGAGGGAGGTTGCGATGCTCGCAATGTCCGGCGTCATGCCTTGTCTCTTATATATCTCTCCATGTCCACGTCATCATCCAATCACTCGTCTCGATGTTTGCCTCGCCCGCTCGCCCGCTCACTCGATCCCCGCGCCTTGTTCCACGTCTTGTCCATTTCTACGCGCCTTCGCGCCCTCCTTCTCTGGTCCTCGCCGTGCGCCTGCTTGCCGCGCCCTAATCTCGTCCTCTTCCTCACCCTCGTCCTTGTTCCTGTCCTTGGTTTGCTATCTAGAGCTACGCTGTCAGCGGGGGCGGTGAGGACGTTTGCCAGTCGTGTGAGGCAGCGTGATGCTACTAGTTGGCGGACCGCTCGAGGTTACTGGATTGTTCCGCGGAGTGAAAGGATCCATGTCGTCTGCAAGCAATATCCCGATCTCGTTATCGATTGGTTTCTGGTGGGCTCAAGGTTGGTGGAGGATGGGGAGAGAACAGCAATCTCCGACCGGCCACTACACGGGAGACCATGAAGCTGCAGCTCGCTCAACACGGGAGAGATGCACGTCTTCGTTTCCAAAGGGCCGTATCTCTCTGTACTTGTTCTTCTTCTTCACTTCTTCGCACAGCAGCTTCTCTGGCGTCTGCACTTGTTCTTCGGTCTCTGCCCATGTAGACTACTATTTTGCCATCTCTTGCCCGCTCGTGCCCGCCTGCCTTAATTTTCTGCGTCACATGCTCGCAGCTCTGCTAATGCTCACGCTCAGCTAAATCATCCGCTCGCCCGCACGCTCGCTCAGCTAAGGCCGCTCAGCTCACTCTCCCGCTCAGCCAATTCACCTACTCTCCCGCTCAACTAAGTTGCCGGCTCTCCTGCCTTGCCTGCTCTGCTGGTCCCGCTCAGCCCACTCAAAGAATGCTATCTAGTTACTTGGTGTTTAAGTATGCATAGGCCGCACAATAGCATCGCTAGTGAGTGTGTGGATTGTAGCAACACGGGCGAGCAGTCGAGGAGCGGTAGGCAGCAAGAGCGGCGGGGGGTAGAATGGGGCGTACAACTGAATAAGCAACTAGATTACTGCACAATCCCATTTGGAAGGAATTTCTAGATTATGTGCATCTCTCTATAACTAGTATTGCTTTGATACCCGAGGACTGCTAGATGAGTGGATGACTGCGAAGTGCTATCTTTACCAGCGTTTTTTTTTTTTTGCAATCTCACTGCATCACTGTTGGCATCTAGTATTGTATGTACGTTGACAAACTGCTGCATCAATCCCTCCTCACTGCCCGAGTTGCTGAAATACCACCCACAATTACGCTTTGATGGATCCCTGCTGCACTTGTGGCAATAAAATGTAATTGGCAAAACCTGGTCTAATTACAACAGTAAGGGAGACTGCAACATATACGCTGATTCCGGCAGTGCTCCCGCGCCACTACAGCAGCAAAAAAAACCCCACCCACTTTCTCGGCAATGCAGGCACATACCCCGAAACCTGCCAATAAACTACCACTTCGGCGCAGTCGTAAGGTTATCATTCCCCCTCCCAGGCGCCAGGATGAGGATATTGTCCTCGATCCTGACTCCACCGACATCCCAATACCTTCCCAGGACCTTCTCATCTATGTATTTCCCATGCACAGGATCCCCGAGGTACGGCCTGATGATCCATTCGCAGAAGTAGATTCCCGGCTCAATAGTGACGACCATATTTTCTTCGAGGAGTCTAGGGGCCATGATCCTCGCCTGTCCACTGTGCAACGGGAGGACCTCGTCGATGGCGTGAATGGTATTGAGTGCGTGGGGTGAGGAGGGAGTGGGGGGAATATCGACATCGTGCACATCCAACCCCAACATGTGACCCAATCCGTGCGGGAAGAAAGCACGACTCGTACCCGCCTGCAGGATCTCCTCTTCATCCCCGCGGAGGATCCCCATTTTCAGGAGCCCCTTGACAGCGAGTTTGTGCGCCAGCCGGTGCAGCTCTAGAAAGTCCATGCCGGCAACGCAGCGGCGTATGCACTCTGACTGCATATGTTCAACGAGGTGGTAGGTTGCCTTCGCCTCCCAGGTGACCCCGCTGCCTGGGATGGGGTAGGTGCGTGTCACATCGGCGGCGTAGCCTTGCCATTCCGCTGCAGCGTCGACGAGCAGGAATTGTCGGCCTTTCAAAGGGTCCGAGTTACGCGTGTAATGGAGCGTGGCTGCGTTGCGACCGGAGCCGATGATGGGATCGTACGCCTGGGTTCTGGCAAAACGGGAAACGCACGAGCTGAGGAAGGCAGCCTCGAGGTGCGTTTCGTTGGTAGCGTAGCCGGAGTGGAGGGCGGAGAGAACGGCGCGGTGCGCGGCGGAGGTAATCAGGTTCGCGTGGCGGATGAGGGATATCTCGAAGGGACTTTTGTAGACGCGACTTATGGAGAGGGCGGTGGAGAGGTGGTGGGTCGAGAGGACGAGGGTCGAGGGGATGCCGGCGGGATGCGGGGCGTGCCTGGGAAGGTGGTAGACTGGCGAGAGAGGGTGGGAGAGGTGGTAGCGAAGGAGGTCGTGAATGAGAGACGTCGTGAGTGAGCATGCATCGATATCGTACCTACAGGCAAAAAATTAGCTTCCATCCATACGTTCCCTTTGGTCTCACTCACTTCTTCAAACACTCCTCCAGTCCCAACGGCATCCCCGTCCAGAGCACTGCGTTCGGATCCAAGGGAGGAATATACAACGTCAAGCAATCCGTCTCGATGGTATACACCAATTTGCAATCCGGAATATCGACGACACCAGACATATACAGAAACCCGCGTCTTTGCCTGAACTTTGGCGACATATCCGAGTCCTCGAATGTCTGCAACGGCATGCCTTCAAGATAGATCAACCCGTACTTCGTCGGCAACCGGGAAGCTACGGAGCGCGCGTGCGTCTTGGCGGGATACTTTGCGGTCACCGTGGGACATTCAGGAAATTCCTCGGGCGGGGTGAGCGGCGGGAGAGTAAGGCAGATGTGCATGCTCTCGGTGCCACGGTAGAGGGTTGGCGGTGCAGGTGAAGCGTCGGAGCTGCTGGAGATGACCGTCATGATCGAGAGCTGTAGCGTAGCTATAGTAGGAACCTTTGTATGTGGGACTGGAGAAGCTGTGATCGAAAGAATCAGCCGGGATTCAGTGACTGAGCAAAGATACAATATCACCCCAAGACCCACCGTGGAGCTAAAAGGGGGTCGTGTCGCGATGTCGTGCCGTGTCTGTGTCAGAAGTGCGACCATCCAAGCTCCATAACTAGGTAGAATATGATACCACCCAGTCAAGCGCCTCTCTCGCTTGCTAACGCCCCACCAACCGCAACGGCGCAACGGTGCAGCCCCTCCACCGCACCACCCACACACACCTCCACTACCATTCACCTTCCCCCCCCAGTTACCACCACAACTGCAACACCCATAACACCTACGAACGCGATGGATAATCACCGAGGCTCATCACGCGGCACCTTTCGCGGTAACAATAGCGGCGGCGGAGGACGAGGTGGTGGGCGAGGTGGTGGACGTGGCGGTGGAGCAGGAGCGCAACAGGAGCGCAAGCCTCGCGAGGCGATCTTGGACCTTGCAAAGTTCCGGGATAAGGCTATCACTGTCAAGTTTAATGGTGGTCGCGAGGGTATGTGATCTAGGGGGAGTGGGGAAGAGGACAGAAGGCTGATGGAAGATAGTGGTCGGTATTCTGAAAGGCTTCGACCAGCTTATGAATCTTGTTCTCGATGAGGTCAAGGAAACTTTACGGGGTATGTTGGACTGCGCTTCGGCTTCGGCTTCGTTTTCGCAATGGGGGCCATGCGGTAGCTGATGCACACACGCAGATGATGACGGAAACGAGCACACGCGCGAGCTTGGGCTGGTGGTAGCGAGAGGACCGATGTTGACGCTGATCTCGCCCGTGGACGGCAGCGAGCGGATCGAGAACCCGTTCCTGGAGCAGCAGGAGGTGATATGAGTTGGGTTTGGTGGGAACACAAACAGTTCTGCGCGAAGATGTCAGTGGCTCTATAATCACCTGTGATCCGACTTGCAACTATTGGCTTGACTACTGCCGCCCCACTGGGGAAGCTCAGATCCAATCCCATCGTCCTATACACAGTCTACTTACGTACTCTACTTGCTTCAGATCCTACTTAAAAAGCTAGAGCATACCCCACACCGAACCACCCCCCAATCTGCCACCAGGCAGTGAGTTCCACAACTGGAATGGAGGGTGAAAAATAAAATCATGACCCCCTTCCCGAATAAGATAAGAAATAAGCCCCACGAAGCAGATAAAGGAACAGCGAGAGAGAGAGTGAGAGTGAGAGAGCGAGCGAGCGAGAGAGAGAGAGGGAGGGAAAAAACGTACACAGTAGACAAACAAAAACAGACAGCCCCGACCCAAAGCCAAACCCACAAAAAAGAGGAGGAAACAGGTGAAATCCGGAAAGAAGATGAACACGAAACAATACCCGATCTACATCGCCTATTACTCCCAATCGTAATCAACGCCGTACGTGTCCGCGGCCTGGGCTACCCATCTCCGACTCACTCTCGTCACTGTCCTCGGTGAGACTCCTCATTCCCACCGCAGCCTCTTCGTCACGTTCGCGTCCCAGTAATCTCTGCCCGGCACTACTTCTCTGCCCCGTAACACTGGCCCTGGCGAATGTGTCGCTACGACGCATCTGCATGCTGTGTCTACTCTGCAGTCCCGATAGTCCATCCGTCGGAATTCCATCATCGAACGGCAGCGCGCTTCCGTTTATACCGACGTGCTTTCCGTGGGGATCGGTGCGCGATAGGTTGAGTAGGTACACGCCCGTGAAGATGATCAAGAACCCGCAGAGCAGCGAAATCGTGTTGACAGGATCGTTGGTATTGAAGCCCCGGAACAGAACAAATGAAGCCACCAGAGTGAAGGTAGTGAAAGTGACGTAGTAGATGGGATTGACACTGCTCGAGTTAGCCTTCCACCCGTGAAGATAAGAGACGGAAGAGGGGATACATGGAACTTGAGAACTGGCTCAACGCCTTGTTGAAGTAGTTCATCTGCGTGAGGATGCACACCCCCGTGACGATAATGAAGACGTATGTGCTGGGATACACAAACTGATTCATCCCGGCGAACGTCAACTTGACCGCGATTCCAAACGCCTTGCAGCTGAGAACAGTCAAGGAGCCCACGGTGCTACAGATGGAGATGTAGATGAGCGGGTTTCTCTTTCCGTATATTGGCGCTATCTTGTAGATCATGACCAACGAGAAGATGATGACCAGCGAGACGTACAAGAGGAAACCTAGGAGCGCGCAAAGTCAGCCTCATTTTGCAAGCTAACGTCGGGCGGGTATAGACACACCAGGCTGGATGGCATAGTGGAGTATCTCATCGATCCGGTCAATCTCTTCGTCCGGCGGCGCATGCAACACGATTATGACACTGCCTATTAAGCAGATGGCGCACCCCAACTTTCCCAGAGTTCCCAATTCCTCCTTGAGGAAATACGTTCCCAGCACCGCACTGCATGAGCGCACGTTCCTCTCCGTCAGCAACTGATGTGCAAACACCCCCGGAGTTTTCCGCTCAAACGGAGGAGCAAGATGCATACCCGACCAACACACTCAGAGCCCCCAACGGCGTCACCAGGATCGCCGGCGCAAAAGCGTATGCCGCAAAATTCGAAATCTCTCCCAAAACCACTACATTTCCGCCGAATTAACCCATCGATTCTCTCCTCCCCCGCCACCACATGGTAACCAATCGGAACACAGTGGTAAAGACATGACGGTGACATACTGGTAATCATCCCCGCCCACCAGATTGGATTTTTCAGATACGTGTACCCATCGCCCTCGAAGCCCGTTCGATCCGCTGTTTGTATGAGACCCTGTATTGGCAAACGCCGCCGACGAGCCATACCGTCAGCCTCCAGCCTTCAGCCTCCAGTCCCCTTGCGGCATTGCCGTGTTCGAGCCGGGTGTGGGGAGGAGGAGGTTTGTGGCCGTTGGAACGTACTCGTTTCGTCAAGATAAAACTGGTGCCTATATCGCACCGGGGTTAGTCTTCAGGAGCGGGGAAAAGAGAACAGGCTGCGAGCGCCAGGCGGTGGGGGAGGGGAAGACATCAACGAACCTATGGCTATACTAGACGTTATGGCGAGCGCCAGGCCAATATATCTTCATTCACCCCGTGCGCGCGCATGTCAGCACATCTCTCAGCTAATTCCCCGCTCCTGGAGTGGGTGGAAGGATTCGGTGGGCGCACTTGTCCTCCAACACCATGATGCCGAGCGTCTCCCCCGAAATTCTAGCCGCACGTAATCGGTCGGGGTCGCCGCTGGGGTTCCAACTCCGTTCTGCCGATACAGGGTTCCGACGATGGTCCCGGGAGTGGAGGGACCGTAGAGCGAGGTTCGGATTCGAAAGAATGGGGGGGAGGGGGTCTCGGTAGGTTAGGTGGGTGGGGCGTCGTGGCAGATGGTTCGTTCGTTCGTCCGGTCGTAGTATGGAGTGGGAGCGGGTGGCACGCAAAAGAAAACTGTGTTCAAAACGAATGTGGAGAAGAAGATTAAAGTTGACGATGGGGGGGGGTTTGTGACCGGGTATGCCGATGCAGTTGAAGATGTGAGTTGGGAAGAATCTCGCGCTGGGTTCGTTCCAACCAATGTTGATACCTTGCGCAATCCGTTTCTATGATGCCAGGATGACAGGAAAACAATCAGACCGAGAGAATAGTACTCGCAGTCGCAGTCGCAGTAGCAGTAGCAGTAGCAGTAGCAGTAATAGTAGTAATAGCAGCGAAGAATAATGCCACGGATAAAAGGCCAGATACCGGCAGTGGTTATTGGCGAAGCTGAAGGAGCGAGAGTAAAAAAAAAAAGAAAGGAAAAAAAAGAAAACAGTATCTGAACTTCCGACTAAGTACTAGAAGTTTTTCCGTAACAGCTAGCACGCAGTGTAAGAGCGAAACAGAAGAGAAGCAGCAGAAGCGGACGAAAGCCCGTTCGAGTATCGCCTTGGCGGCCTGCGCGGGGGAGGGAAGGGAAGGGACACGCGGCGTGGAGGAGACTTTGGGTTCCTGGGGGGAGGGGAGAGTTTCTTTGGTCGGCGGTCGTTGTCGTCAGGTCCACCACTTGTACGGCAGCATGAGCTCTATGTAGTTGACAAGGGTTTTTTCTATTATTAATTTTTCGGTCGCTTCCGTCGAAGGGTTCCTGGCGGAGTACTCCAGGCAAAGGCAGAACGGCTTGGGTGAGTGGGGCTGGCCGGCCAGCCAGACGGCGGTGAACCGGCACAACAGAAACAAAACTGTAGATATCTCGCAGCTGAGATGGAGGAGATGGAGCAGGAGGGGCGGCGGAGGCGGCGGCTCATCGTTAAACTGCATGGTTGGCCGCATGTGTAATAGACTTACAATGTAGGTACATTATGTGGAGTATGATGTAGGTATGTAAAGTACATACAAATAGGAGGTATGTAAAGCACATACAAATAGGAGAGTAGACTAGAGTGCTTACCAGACAACCGCGGAGTCCGGAGCCAACACGAATGGCGACGGCTGCTAGGCAGATATCTAGCTATCGCAGGCACAGAGAGAAGACGGTGGATATCCGCAGTCTCGCTGACAGACAGCCGACGGAACTGCGTTCGCATCAGAGCCAAGCGAAGCACTGCCCGTCATCGCAGGTTGCGGGACTCTTGCCACACGTGGCTCTCATACCCCAAACGCGGCTGTTCCGCACATCAAGCTGCAAGGCCACCCCATGCTATTTTTGGCTGCCGCACAGCTCGAGACTTTAGCTCACGCAGCCGGCAATCGCTGGCAGTTGGTGGAATTTGGCTCCAAAGTAGATAGTGCGCCCACACAGGACAAACGAAGAAACACATGCCAAGGAGGGCTCACCTCAGCCCCGCAGCCCCGCAGAGCCACCTACATATCTAACTGGTTTGTTGGGACAACTCCTTGACTAGATATGTATCCACGTTCCTTTGTCCCCTCTTCCCCTTTCGGCTCGCGTTGACGGCTATTTTTCTTGGCCTCGCCACGGCTCTACATACTGATAGATACCCAAGCATTCGCTCTCCGCATTGCTGGGGCTCTTGGGCGCTTGGCGCGGGAGAGGAATATGTACTCTAGAGTGGCCCAGGTTGCAGTGGGCTTCCCAGGAGATCAGATCTCCTCGCGGAACTCAGCACACGCAATTTCGCGCACGTGTGGCAGCCTGACGGTTCCAGCTCCCCAGGAGTCGGGCGGTACGCTCTCACATTCCAACCTTCACGGAATCGGGTACTCACTCACTCTTCATTCCCCCCTAGCCACGAAAAACAAAAACAGATGCCCTCCTTCTCCACTCCTTATATCCCCGTCTTTCTTCTCTCTTCCTCCACCTCATGCCATGTAGACCGATAAGGTTATCTTTCAACGGCCACCAAAGAAATGATATCCATATCCATTGCCTCTCATCGGTCAAAAGCCACACAATTATAGCACGAAATCAGGCAACACACGGAAGGCGAATCAGCCAGCCCAGCATCCAAGGCTTCTAAGAAACCATAGTACAAGTCGGCGAGGGACAGGGCTGCAAACAACGGCAAGACAGGTAGTGAAGAAGGGTGAAAGGAGGGGTAAAAAGAAGGGGGGATGAAACGGGAAGGAAGAAATGCACCGCAGAAACGTAAAGCAAGGAAAGTAAGTAAATAGAAAGCAAAATTGCAAAGTTCAAGTCAACCACTAGACGGATAGTCACCGGAGATGTCACAATCGTAGATCGTGAATCGAACTAAGGATGAAAATGACGACAGGAAGGGGGAAAATTGGAGATACTAGGAAACGTCGGTTAGTATCCACTTACTTTGACTCTGATCCACGGTTTCTCTCCTCGAGCCACGATTGACATGCCACCATGCCATTGTCGTCTGTCCGACAAATTCCAAGACACCAGAACGCCACATTGAAAATCGCAAAAAAAAGACCAACTCCGAAGACTGAGTGAGGTAAGCCGCCGCGAAAAGAGACTAGAGTTTGTAGATGCATATGACCGTCTCGACTTCTCGATGGTTCAGGTGACACCCCAGCAGGACGGAACCAAGCCGAAAAAGCTACTCTGCACGAGCGCGCTTCGTGGCTGAATGTAGAGTATTATTATAAAGCGCCCAAAATCTACCAGGACGCCAGGACCCACCTTGATCCTCATCAAGCTCGTCATCACCTTCGGCATCGGAATCGCCGCGCACTCGCTTCAAAGAGGTGGGAGATCGCGGCAGTAGCGCTAATTCCTCGTCGTCTTCGAAGTCGATGAGTTCCTCCTCGTCGGCAGCAGTGCTCGCGGCGGGGGAACGAATGGCAGTGACGTCAATAGCATCCATGACCGACACCTCGATTTCATCCGGGGACGACTGGTTTTCTGGGCTCTTATAGGGGGAGTCGTACTCCTCCACCTCATACTCTTCAATCTCCTCCGTTTCAACGTAAACGCTCTCGTCTTGCTGATTGTATTCACCTTGACCCTCATCATAATCACCGGGTGCATCGTACTCCGCGTCGTCATCCTCTTCTTTCTCCTGGTGAACGCTCTCCGCATACGAGACAGCCTCGCCGTCTTGGAAATGCTCCTCTTCGTAATCCTCGGAATTGGCACCGTGTATTTCTTCCTCGAAATCGTCACGGGACTGCTCTCTATTGGTACTATCGGTACCTTGTTTCTCTTCTTTCTGATCCTGGTCATGGTGGGCCGCCTGCTCGTATTCGTACTCCTCTGCTTCATCATACTCGCCTTGATCCTCCTCGTAAACGTGGATTGGGGAAGGCTTGTTGCTGTTATCATGTACATTAGATGGGGTATCGTGTTCATCACTATCGACGACTGTAGAAGGCGCATGCTCTTCCTCCGTCACTTCGAGCTCAACGCTCAACGGCCCGGCCGGTGCAACATCACTCTCCGGAAGGGGCTGGACCTCTGAGTGGATTTTAGCATGCACCCACACAACGAAGACAGGGGAGAGAGTGAACGTACCATCTACAACATCGAGAAATCCATCAGTTTCACTCTGAGCGTTCTCATTTTTACCCGAAATATCTGGCTGCAGCGCGGTGTTGGCCTGCTCCGCAGTGTCTTGGCCATCATCGTCGAAGTCCTCCAACAACTCTTCATCATCAACGTCATTGGATCCTGAATGGCTAGGAGCCTCGGTGATTGATTGCTGGATAATCACCTGAGCATGTGAGGCTCCTGATTCCTTCTGGGTGTTGACTTGAATTTCATCCTCGGTTTCAACATTCGGGTGTTCAGTCTCGGGGTTAACAGCGATAGCATCCTGGATCTCGATAATTTCGGCATCTTCTACTTGCTGCTGGGTGGCGCAGGGGCTGCTGCTGTCCTCGCGAGACTCAATAGTGGGGTCTTGGGGCGAATTAGGCACGTTTGGCTTGCCGTTGTAGTCAGCTGTGTCGGTCTCATGATGACCGACTACTTCCTCCCTCTCGTTCGAATATTCATCGACGGATGGCAATCCTAGACGACCCAGACATTCCCGGAGGCCCTTCCTATCTCGAACAACATCGGCAATTTCCTGCAGACGACTGAGAAATCTGGGGACCGTATACAAGGACATGGTGACGGGCATCGGAATATCGTAACCATCATTTTCGTGCAGTTGATTGTGCAGATCAAGGACGCGTCGCAAACTCACAGACTTACAGGCCATGTTATCCTAAGTGATAAGATTAGCATGTTGCATGATTGTCAGAGTGTGTAAGGAACTTACCTCTCCCATTTTCAGGCCAAGCAGTTCAATTTCCACTATCATCTCGGATCCCATCCCCACAGCAGGCCCCAAGACATCTCGGAGATGCATGAAAAGCTCGCTCAGCGGCTTTTCACACACACCCACGTCCGGCAAAAGATAATCAGAGGGAAGGTCGCTATACACGTTGGCAAGAACTGGGTCATTCGACCAAACAGCCATAGAGGGAAACAAAGTGAGCTGGTTTTGCTCATATTGAACTATCACGGGATGTTGGTACAAGGAATCAAACGGATCCTCGGCTCCAACTAGACCAGCATCAATACCGTCGGCTTCGAGCTCTGGCTGGGATTCATGCTTTGGCACAGGCGTGCTGTCGTTGTCTTCTCCAGAGATGTGCTCATCGTTTCTAACCACCTCGTGAGCAAGAGTGGCAGTCGAGCTTTGTGTGCCATCATTCTCCTCCCCCTCCTCAAGCAAGATGTTGGGTTGGAGTGGGATATCTTGATGGGATACTAGCGAGGGCTGGTGCTGTGGATCTTGCTCCTGCTCCTGATCTAAGCCAACGGGGTCATCATCACCACCACCGTTACCGCTGTTGCCGGGACGCTCGGTTTGGGGCTCTGTGATACCAATTGCCACGTTCGATTGCGACAGGATTGGCTGGGAAGAAGCTTCCTGATCTTGACGCTCGAAGTTCACTTGGTGTGGTGAAGGTTGCTGGAAGAAGGACGTTTCCTGATGCGACAACGCTGGTGCGATGGAACTGCTAGGATCGAGCTGCGTATCAGCTTGAGTAGCTGTCATGTTGTGACCATCATGGTTTACGTCATAACCATGACCATCGTCCGTTGGTTCGTCGTCGAGCATGATATCGTCGTCGTCATCCTGTTCCAAGCGACCATATGCGATATCTTCCTCCATCGACATAGTGACTTCAGGGTCGCCGTCGTTTACAGAATAAACCTCGGCATCAATATCGATATCGTAATCCTCATCTCTCCTCTGGTCACTATCCGAATCCAGCATCTCGTCATCGGTCGAGATGAGCATGCTGGCATCCATCATTGCCGCCGCAAGGTGGGGAACAGTTCCTGTCTGCGTGTTCATGGGTTTCGCGCTCTGCTCTTGAAAGGAGTATGTGGTTCCTGGGGTGTCTGGATTCTCGTCAAAGTCTACCGACTCGTTCAACGGACGAAGGATAGAAGCTCGCGATGTCTGAACTGCCAGTGACATGAAGGTTGTAGGGGTACAACGGTGTGTTAATTGAGGTTGAGGCTACAACAACAGGCAGAGCTTGTATGTTGTGGCCTTACGCGTCGAACCTGATGACAGGTAGGCGTCTTTTGATTTCGTTTGTGCGCTAGCTAGGGGTTAGTACGGTAGGCTGCAGAGCAGATGTCGGTGATTGTCGGTGGTGGAGGTGAGGAGAAGTTGAGGCGGAAGGTGGGAATGTGGTTTGTTGAGTTGTAGCTCAGAATGTCTAGAGGGAGCAGGGGACGAAGGGGTATCGAGAAGTCCCACGAGGTCGTGAAAGAACTGTTAAGGGGCAAGCGACAGACGGAAATAAGGAGAATGGGCTGTGGAGAAAAACACGGGAGACTGGTGGTGTTCACGTCGGTTGATCGTGGCGGGTGGTTATGTGTGAGTGGTGGTTGTGAGGATGAGGAGGGGGCGGGCAAGCGAGCAAGATATCATATCCAGAAGGAAAATCCCTTCTAGGCAAGCGTTCGTAACAATCATACTGAGTCACTCGACACGTGTAAAAATGTATAGAAAGACATAGAAGCGTAGAGAAGATATATAGGAGGCATATACTTAGCCCCCCTGGATATATCTGACCCTGCAAGATATAATCAATATCTTGCGTTTAAGAGTCATTGAGGCATCATCTTCTGTTCGTTACACCGAACTACTTACAACGGAAAACGTCACATCATGCCCACACCACTTGACGCTGTTAGAGAGGAGGGGAAGGCAGAAAGTGAGAAGGAGGGTGCTACGGAGGTATTCAAATCTTCGATACCTATCTCTTGAGGACACGACGAATGTTCGGACTAACTAAGGATGCTGCCGTAGCCGTCCACGCGCACAATTCCGAAGTTCTCGAGCTTCAGAGCTGCGCAGCCACGACTGGTCACGGCACCTCCAGCTCCCGCTACCCGAGAGACCCTAGATGAGTCTATTGGAGAGAGGGAGGGAAGGGAAGGGGGTCATCCTCGAAGCAGGGAGAAGGACGACAACGACAGACGCGGTCATCGAAGTCACCGATCTCGGAGTCACGAACATATGCATAAGAGAGTACACCATGAACGGGGCAAGAATGACAAGAACGATGATGATCAACGCAAGCGACGACACCGCCACGACGGCGCCAAAGAGGGAACATCCTACTCGCGGCGCGGCCATGATCGCGAGACAGGGCGGCGCCGTCGAGTGTCCAGGTCACGAGAGACAGGAGCGATAGCTACCTCACTGGCACTAGGGAGCACCGCACATTACCTACAGGACGAAAAGGAAGGGCCCCAGGATGCTCCTCACAAGCATTACTTCATGGATACGGAGGGCGATGAATTCAACCTGGTCTATGGCACCATGCATCGATACTCTATACCTGACTACCGACGCGGTGGTAATGGCCGCATCGTGGGACTCTCGCCGAATCTTAGAATTGACCGGGATAAGGGAGATGGAAAGGTTGTGGTGCTCAGCTCCCGCGGCAGCGGCGGAGGAGAAGATTTATCCGTGAGAGCTATGCGTCAAGCATTCTCAAAGTTAGCAAGCAAAGAATCAAGGCGGCTACGGATCAAGAAGGACGACACGGGCCTGGAAGAAGCATTTTCGAGAAATATTGACTTCGTGCCTTTAGCAATAGAAACCAAAAAGAGAAAAAACCGTGGCGAAAACGTGGGTTCGGACGACTCGGATAAAGAATGGGACCATTACCGAAGCATTGAGGGCCTGAAGAAGACTTCAACCCGCCCAGACGATATGGACCTGGAATACGTGTCGGATTCTCCATCGGAAGCCGATTATATTTCGATTGGTGAGGACTGGGGCGATCGGAAGTCAATGGTCGAGTTTGCGCGGAAGGTTGAAGCAGAACCCAGGAATGCTGAAGCATGGCTGGCGTACGCCGATCATCACGACGCCACCATCAGTGGCGCAGGAAGACGTAAGACGGCAGCTGAGAAGAGAAGCATAGCGGAAGTCAAATTGGACATCCTGCGGAAGGCGCTGGACAAGAACCCTGACAATGAAATTCTGCTCTCTAAGTATATGGATGTTGCTCAGGAAATATTGCCCCCGCAGAAGCTGCTCTCGAAGTGGAACGACATTCTCAAGGAAAATCCATCACAGGTCGGTCTGTGGAAAAAGTTCATCAACTTTCGACAAACAGATTTTCTCTCATTCTCTTATACCAAATGCTTGAAGTGCTATGAGGAGTGCCTTGCTATGTTGAGAATTGCAGCTTTCAAATCAGGTGTTGGAAACTTGAATAGGCAAAAACTTGAGGAGGTCGTTGTCTACGTCTTCATCCGCGCAATACTGCTCATGTCTGAATCCGGATACCGAGAGAGCGCCGTTGCAGCACTCCAAGCAATGCTAGAACTCAATCTATTTCATCCGAGCAACATAACACCTCCCACTTCGCAACATGAGTTCGAATTTATTCTGGAGGCGTTTGAAAGATTCTGGGACAGTGAGGTCCCGAGAATAGGGGAGAAAAGGGCGCTGGGTTGGGCCTCGTTTGTAGATGCCGGAGAGACTGGCACATCTCCAAAGGCGTCCAAAGATGACCTTCAGCTGCCGCCACTGGACTCCAGAGATCCTTTCGGTTCTTGGGCGGATGCGGAGCTTGAATGGTCGAGAGAGACTGGCATGCCGGCTAGAACAATCGACGAAATTGACGATGATCCGTACAGAGTGATTCTGTTCTCCGACATCAAACCTTTCCTGGTTAGCCTTTCTAGTGAGACTGCTTGTAGGCAGCTGGCCGAAGCTCTCCTTGCGCTCAAAGGTATGCCTCTGGTCGGGCCGCACTGCTCAAATAGTGAAGTCGAGACGGACGTGTTCGTCTCGCCGGGAATGAAGTTTGATTCGTCTGAACCGTGGTTCTGGCCCAAGGAACAGAGTAAGTGGGATGCATTGCCGATAACCTGGGAAGGGATGGAGCCGGAGAAAAAGGCGGCGATGAGCGACGATCCGTTTGAATTCAAGTTTCAGAACTTTCCTGTTGGCTCCGAAGCTCTTTTCAGCAGGTCTACTGGCTGGTTCCAAGGAATTGCTCGTGCCAACTCGACACCGCTCAAAGATATCCAGTTTATTCGCAATACGCTAGAGAAACTGGTGGAGAGGCTTAGAGATGATTCTTGGAGTTTCTACTATCTTGAGTGGGTATGGGAAAACGATCCCAAAAGGTATGTCCTTCGATCGTCGATTTTGATAGAAATAAAAAATACTGACGTCAGGCAGGGTCGGAAAAGCGGTGTCATTGTGCTCCAACACCATTCGTGTATGGGGCGCAGTGGCTCAGATAAGGTGGCACGATTCAACGCATGAGGAAGGAAGATCCATCTTCTCAATATCCAGCAAAGAATCATCAAAAAGCACAGATCCGAACAGGATTTTCCTCTGGCATGCATGCGTATGGGAAGAGCTCTTTATTGGAAACTCCCAAAGAGCTATCCGCCTGTTGCTTTCGATCGAGAGCGGGGAGCTGCTCGAGGGTGATGAGAACTGCCTTATGCCAGCCAATGTGCCGAAGTTGCTGCACCTAAAGTGTAGAAAGGTTAGTATGGTGGCCCTTCTGCTGGAAATTACTAACGGCATGGTGGCCAGTATCTCGAGCACCAGCAGCGTACAATGTTGTCTATCCAGCTTAACGAACATGCGGGGATTTACAACGACCTTGGGGCACTGCTCGAGTATCTAGCGGGTGGCCTTAGCCTTGATGCTGCCATTGTTGTGTACGACGGATTTATCTCCGAGCTAGGTCGACGTTCGTTGACCGGACCAACATCACACTTCCACGAGCTCTGCCTACTCCGAAAAGCACGCTTGGTCTATATGCATTCTAGGACCGCAAGGCCTTTCAAGCCAGCAATGCTGAGAACGCATCTCGAAGCTGCCCTCGAAATATTTCCTCGCAACACAGCATTCTTGTGTCTCTATGCTTGGAACGAAAGTAGATCGAAGATCGAAAACCGACTGCGAACTATCATCCGTGACCGTATCCTCCAAGATGGCAACGAGACCGTCGCGGGCTGGCTCTTTGCCGTGTGGGCAGAAATGCGGATGGCACAGCACTACAATGTCCACGCCGTCAGACACCTCTTCGAACGTGCGGTGGAATGCAGTAGAACTCGACATAGCATCCAACTGTGGATGATGTTTGTTGAGTTTGAGATCAGACACAAGGAGTACCAGCGAGCTAAAGATATCCTCTCCCGAGGAATCAGGCATTGTCCATGGTCGAAAGGTCTACTCCTCCCCCCGCCACCTCGCCAGGATATGGCTAATGGTGATGATGACGTATAGGTCTAATAATGATGGCGTTTACGAAGCTGCAGAAGACACTGGGGCTGGAGGAAACCCGGAGGTTCTTATCGATTATGAGTGAGGAAAAGGAGCTTAGGACTCATGATGTTACAGAACTGGAAGATTTGGTGGAGGGCTTGATGGATGTTAGGCGAGACGGGAGAGGAGGGGGGTTGAGCGCAGGTGAGGATGAGGATTTCATCAAGCTTCCTGATGACAGTGACGAAAAGATGGAGGATGAATAGGTAATCGGCTATGCCAATCACTGTTGTCGTACCGCTTGCCCTTGGCCGAACAGATGTCCTCCGATGAGATTCTGATGGAATATAAGAAGGGTGTACTCTTGGGGGGCTTTGAAATGCGTTTGGAACCGCTGTGCTCCTCTAGAGTCAGCCAGCGGGTTCCGGCTCGTTGATGGTTTGAATGCACTGGGAACACTGGTGTCACTCGTGCTGAACCACATCACTCGCATCGGTACCACCCTCAGTGGTGACCAGTCATTGACGCAGCCGATGTATTGACTTCCAGCGTTTTGTCGTGTAACAGGTACCTTATTTGTTTCAACACTGAAATTGGACTGCCTTGCTTGCTAATTTCTACCAGCACCTGATACACATGGCCCGCCAGCCAATCTCAACTCATTTCCATTCATGTTTAGCGATCGCTTGCACGGAACTCAGTGGGCCCTGGAGGCCATAATAAGCTGCTAAAGTTTCCATGTGATTCTATTTGTGATTAAAATCCTGCAACTCCTTGTGCGAATAGTGGCTTCGACCCCACATGCTTCCCCAGGAAGATGAGCCTCCTTATGTGACTGTTTCTTTGGTGGTTGATGTCAAGGTTTCAGGGTGTCCCCCGTGGACCCGACGCTGATATTCTGCTAGGCGGTTCTTTGTCCGGCCTCATGTCTACCATACCCCACAGCGGGCCATCTAGCACCAGCGACTGTTCGAAAGTTAGGTTCTCCCGCCGACAGTCAGCTGTCAAACCGGAAAACGACAGGGCCTTCTCTTCTGTGGTAAAACAGAGGTTGAGTTCCTGATGTGTCAAGATGAACTGACAGATCCTCGTTCGATATGGGTGATATAAGAGTACAAGTATTTCCACGTTGTTAGCGTTAGGCTTGCTTCTCAGTATTGGCTACTGTCAATCGATCTTCACTTGGGCCTCGCATTTGGAGTAGATCTCCTCAGCCCGCGTAATCCCCTAATTGTCTGTTCTTTTCGACTTCTTTGTACTGCTTTCTCTTACATATTTTATTACCTCATCCTTTCTTGCTTGTCCTTATTCCACTCTTTCCTTTGAAGGTGGCTTCCGGAAGCGCTACGCAAATTATACCCGCATATCAGATATATCATACCTGCAGATTCCATGGCAGCCTTCCCCGAGCAAAATACCGCGGACAGCTTAACCTGCAACACAGAAGAAGAGGAATTCAACATCGACACGTTCCTGGACCTGTTAGGACTGGAGCATGGTACCGATGCTGTTGGCGGTAGTGGTTTGGGTGCTGAACTTTCAACCACGACGATGGGGAGTACGCAGCAGGTTAGTGAGGAGCATTACCACTACCCTGGCGGTGGCGATATTACACTGGAGCAGAATATACATTCCCTTGGCGTTACTCCTGTGCCCCCCACATCCACTCCCCAACCGCTTCATCTACCCCAGAACAGCAATTACTTCGACGTTGAGGACCTCATTCTGGGTGGCGCATTAAACACACTCAAAACAGATCCAACGCAGCTGTTCCCAGGCACAGCAGAAGCTGACAATCCCATCCTCGACTCAGATGGTTACTCGGGATCTGAGAGCGATCAGGAGTGGACGCAGGAGAGGGGTAAGAATTTCGTCACGCCGGAGAGGAAACCCGGATCACTTATCACAACAGCTTCCGGCCACAAACGGGGACCCCTTAACGGTGGTTGTTTCTTCCCAAACAAGCGTCCCCTTCCCGATCTCATTCCGGATTTCCGTCCAAAGTCATACACTGGTGCCGCTGCGGTGGCCAAAGGCCACCAATCAGCGACGAATACTCAGGGGAAGAAGATCGTCTACAAAGTCTACAACACGATTCCAGAGGTGTTCCCCCAGTTCTCGTACCGGTATGGCTTCAAATACGACAACCGTGGCCGGCTAGCACCTGACGTCCTCTTCGATCGGGGGAACTTCGCCCGTTTCATTAAATACCACCCTTTGGGCAAGAATTTATGGTTCCGTCTCGAGAAATATCCGGCAAACTGCAAAGGCTTTGGAATATTCACGTCCGACCATCCGACCTACAATCTTTGCCGTGCCCGGGATTGCAAAAGCAAAGAGAAAGGCTCTCGAGGATTCCACGATGGCACCATCCGTGTTGCGATTGAAGAGGTTCTTGGGAGGCTCCCACGTGGAGATCGGTTCGAAAACAATCCCTACTTCTGCGCTGGTTACATCCACATCGACTGTCTCGAGAACCTCATGGATATTGGTCAGCTCGTCCGTGCAGGAATGCTAAGGCCCAAGCCCAGGGAGTTTCATCCGAAGGAACCGAATACAAGCAAGACTGAGCCCCAGGTTCTTTGTCCTCCCTCGAAGCTTGTCACCTGCTTCGAAGAGTTTTGCAAGAGAGTGCTGCAGCTACAGTGGGACGGATACCTTCATAACCTGGCGGACCGGCTGCAGACTTATGTCTGGCTGAGCGTGCAGAAGAAGGGGAAGATGACTGTTTATGACGCTCCGTCGGACATGAGAAAAGAAGATGCACTGGAATTACTGAAGAGACGGCCCGTGGATCCTAACTGGGGAGGCGGACGCCGTCCTGGTCTCGCGATGAAAACCGTCAAGAAAGCTGAAGCCGCTGGGAAGAGGAGCCAACTTGTCGGCCCGGGCACCGGCCGCAACTCGGAAAAAGCTCTCAAGACGGCCGAAAAGATACTGTACGAGATCGAAGAAACAATTCCGGATTCTGCCTACGAGAGCGGCGAGAGCTGGTTGAAAGACTGCTACATCCCAATTGCGAATCCGGAGCTCTACGAAGTAGACGCGCTTGAAACCCCGACACCCACATCTTCGACGAGTTTGCAACCACGGACGCCGCAGCCGCGAACGAGGCCATCAGCGGGCAAGAAAACCACACGGACACCTGTGGGAATCTCAAAGAACCGAGCTAAGCCTTCACCACGCCACAAACGCCCATTCATTCTGGATCTTTACAAAGGTACTGGTGATGAAAGCGCCCTCACCTTGGCCGACGGCTCCTCTCACATCCACGCCTCGGATGGTACGGCGTTAACGCTCAAACGACCCGCTTTTTTAAGCAATCAGGGACAATCACTTCAAATCCCATCGCTAGAAACCTTATCGCCGAACCAATCCGCGCAAATGGACTTCCCAGGCACACAATCACATTTTACCGATTTCTCAACCCCACAGCTCTTCTACCCTCCAGTACCCTTCCTCACCCCCTCAAGTCAGCAGCTGCTTTACCCACCAATTCAGAGTCCCATTGCAATGGATTTCCAAAGGGGCTCGCCCCAGCCTTACAACACTCCACCCCACAAGTTCGACTTATCGCAGGATTTTGGGTTCGATCTGGTAGACAATATCGCACAAGAGCAGAGTTGGGAGGGAACTATCGATCCTCAGCTATTGGACCTCAACGCTGGGGATGAAGGAGGCACTACCGATTTTATGTCCGCAATAATCACAGGGGCTGCGCCTCTGGATACGGAGCAAATGGATGATTTTGTGCCCTAGAATTAATTCGATTATGAGCATACATGTGTTTTTTTAGCATTTCGTTGGTAGTTCTTTAACACTCACTTTCACATGGGGTATTCGTACAGCCAACCAAGGTACGTCCTGGCCCTCAATTTTTAAAGTAAATATTCCCGCGATGTTTGGGCGCCTTTCCATGAGCTTCTTCCGCATAACGTGAGAGTATTGGTATGCTTATTTTATTTATTTATTCATTAGTCTCATGCGACCAATCTAGATCATGGCGATGTACATATTAAGACAAAATCCCGTCCACAACGGGTCATATCGACGTGGAAGCGCCGACACGCTGTCACGATGTAGCACTTACTTCCGCCTGACTCCCGGGCCGTCGCAAGCAAAGTCGTGGCATAAAGACTGTTATGGACTTTCCTCCTCCCGTATTGATATGCCTTTTTTATTTTAATTCACGGCAAACCTTTGAAATGCCACGGCTGGCACTTTTCCTTTAGAATGCCACCAGTTTCGGGCGTAGGCAGCGGCCACTAAACAAACCTCACCACACCACACCGCATCTCAACTCAAAAACCCTCAAGCATGCAAAACGACGGCAACACAACAGCAAATTTGGAGTCAGGAATTCGACGATCTGAAGTCATTCAAGCAAGGATGACTATTATCCGCCCCGTCTGAGAAAGCCACGCGGTCGGCCAAAGGAGGAGTGGCTGCGTAAATGAGAACGCTGCCGCCAGTGTTGTGGTGAGGTTTTTTTGGTGGCCGCTGCCTACGCCCGAAACTGGTGGCATTGAAAAAGAAAAGCGCTAGCTGTGGCATTTTAAGACACCAAAAGCGATGGATTTTAAAGGTTTGCCGTTTAATTCATCGTCATTGCATTCGACCTAATCTAGAACATGGCAGTATGACCCGCATATCCCGTCCGCCCTGCAAGTCAAGTGGAAAGAGTCATCAGACTAGGCTTATGAGCGAGTAAAAAACCGACGCTACGACATCCGGAATCGAGATATACAGCCACATCGACCAGATCCATGCGTATCTGTAGCTCCGAAGACTATCGCAGACGATACTACCAGCCATGCGGAATACCTCAAGTTAACGGGAAACCGAATCAGTGGTGAGTACTGGTTCTGCGAGTCTGGAGCAGTTCGGACTCGAGAACACCTCTTCGAGAGTTGCAGATCGTGGAAGGTGCGACGGGCTGACCAGTGGGTGGAGGTCGGAAAAAGACAGGCAAACACAAGCGGAGGTGGAATATGGCAAAACTCTTTGCAGATGCGAGACGCAGTAAGGCTATATTAACCTTCCTAGGGAAGACAGAGGTGGGGCTAAAGAGGCGGTATGACGAGGTGGATTGGGGAGGCGGAAGCGTATCCCCCAGAGCGGAGGACAGGTTGGAGGGGGATGAGTATGTAAGTACTTAGTTATGTTGTTTTGTTTGTTTCTTTTGGTGTGCAAAGTGTGCCGCAACGTACTGGCTAATTTGGGCTTTCGCGGCGCCGAGATCTAGATAGGTCGGATGCAATAAATGAAGTCTCTCTCTCTATCCCGTCCGCCCTGAATCCTTTCGGACCGAGCCCAGTGCGGCGCTCCTGTCTCCCCAGGGCTAAACACCAACAAAAGCACTCACTTGCTCATCCACCCCGGTATCCTCTTGTATTGGTATACCTAGGTACAAATGAGAACGTCACGGAATAGAAATACGAGTGATAAGACATGAATAAAATTCCCCATTTTGATGCCGGTAATTACTTAGCCATTCATTATTCACAGGGGAATCAATACTTCTCCTGATCGCTTTACATTTGGGGCTCAAACACTTCCCCGGCGCCACTGCTTCCTTGATGCGTCCGCACCTGACTCCTTGTACAAAGGACTCTGCATTTGCTGCGCGACCGATTAGCCCCTTTCGCGCCTCCAGTCACTCATCATGATGAACCACAGATCGCCCCATTGGTGTTGTCCAACGGGAGCATTGCCCTGGTAGTCGTCTCCCCTAAAGTCTTCAACCTCGCGACGCTGTATTTCTGTGGTTGACCCGACGCGCTGACTTTTGGCGGTTTCCTCCGCCCACTTGGGAAGGGCCATTTCGTCTGCAATGCTCCGTCGGTTTAGCTCATGGTCGGTAATATACCGCTCAAGGCGGGGATCCCACCCTTCTCTCGCACATCGGCGATCATTCCGCGAAGATACTTGCCGAAGATGTAAACCGTCTCCTCTTCCGTGCCTCCGGTGGCGTTCTGAATCACGAACTTCTCCTCGCCGATCCCCGGTAGCGCCGCACGGTCTTCGACGACGCCGGAGCCGGCGCCGGGAGTGCCGTTATCGCTGTGGCTCATCTCAATGTTCACGAAGTCGCTGGGGACGATGTAGGAGAGCAGCTGGGCCCAGAGACCTTGGTTCTGGAACGAACGCGTGGACCGCCCGCCGCGAGCGATGTTGGTGAAGTCCGCGGAGAGTAGGATCCTAAGTAATAACCGGAGCTTCTGGAGGTCAGTGCTTGGAGAAAGAGATGTGGAGAGGTGAACTAAGGTGGGGGGAGGGCTGTACCTTGGATAGGCGTCGTCTCGGGGTTGTAGTTGAGTGGGCGGCGTAGCAGTCTGTACTCCTAGGTATGTTCCTACTCTTATCCCCTCCGGCTTCCCCCCGGATCTACGCTCACGGCATATTACTCTTAATATCTGATGCCGAGGGGTATCGATCACCAAATTTTATTACATCGAAAACTCCAATAGGATTTTGTGCCTGGATTTCGGATGCCGATGATACAGGATAACTCCTTGTCATTGTTGACGGGGGGCAGGTCCCTTTATCCGGTATATGTAAGTAGTTATAATTTCGGGAAAGTTACGGCCAACGTAAATCCGAGGATGAATAGAGCGGCCGGGGATCGCTGCTTCCTGGTACAAGTCCGGGTGAGCGGGGAATTGAACGAATTGACTTTTGTAATTTGCAATGGTCTTCGGGGATCGTCAGTCACGCTGGGCTCGAAGGGAAGCTTCTCGCCGTTGGCCGAGGATGGGACTCACTTACGGCTGGTGTGTGGCACCAACAACAGCCAGTGTCTAGCGGGGCCACGGGAGGAGGAAAGACAAGCCAGGTCAGGAGCCATCAAGCACGCATAATCGTCATTAAAATATCTCCCCTCCCTTAGGCTTAAAGCGAAGCGATGTCCACCGAGGTACCTCTCAGCTCCAACTATTGATGTTCCTTCAGCACCTCGGGCACTGCCAACACCTCGTCCTCCTCGGTCACATCGATGACCTTGCCGACCTCCGCAGTATTTCTCACCAGTTCCTTCGCGCCCGCATACGTCATCCGCAGCTCATTCCCGACCGTCACCGGCATCCAGCTAAGCATAACATAAGGCACGGCGCTCCTGCCGTCCTTCAGGGTGATGGGGTAGCTCAGCAGCACGAACCGCGGCGCGTGCTCGGGGAGCTCGTCAACTACGTCCTCCAGGGTCTCTAGGACGTTCTCTGCGGGGACGACTTCATACGTCTTCTTGTCGATGCTGAGGATCATTGCTTGCGACGTTTTGGCGCGAGATGTGGTGAGCCGGAATTTCCGGAGGCGTGCGGTGGTGTCGGGTGAGAATTGGTAGAGGCGCGCTTCGGAGGCCTGGTGGGAGCGGATTTATGTTAGTGAGGGGCGGAGGAGGTACAGAGGATGTGGAGACGAACCATGACTGTACGTGGAGGGAGGTAGAAGCTGGGCTGTTGGTTGGGATTATGAGGGAGGCTCGGGGGTGGGGTAGGTTCAGCCGCTGCCAGCTAATAAGGCACAAGGATGCGGGGGGACCAAAAACATGGCGTCTCGCTAGAGATCACATGTATTCATGTTTCACAGTGCCATTCAGGACGATTTTAGTGTACATACTTCTCTTCTCGGGCGTCAACTGTGTCATCGCCGTGCAATTACCAGGACCGTATCATAGCTCACCTTCATCCCTTCAAAACCTGATGACTGTCCAAGCTTGGAAAGACCAACCAAAAGGAAATCCGCGAAATCCCACACTTCAACTTTGGGGTTTACCTGCTACTTAAATCGCAACACCAATTATGTATCGCCCCTCTCCCCACGTCTAGTCGATAGTATGCACATATCTATATGAGAATTGATACCGACTGGCGCTCTCCTTTTACACGCTCTATCACTTATAACCAGACGGCGATGCCGTCGGGCTAGATGAACACAGGCTTCTCTTTCCCTACAGCACCAAAACCGCAGCGGGAACGCCGCAGCGCCAGGTAGCGTGTCTATGAGGTATTCGGTTGTGTGTTGACAGTAGGGTTTGTAGAGATTGAAGTGCGATGTGTGTGATGAGTTCGAGACTTGGTTATACTCGCACATCTATAGGTCCTCACAAGGCTCACACAAACGACTCACAAACCACTCGCACTGTGGGACAAATCCATCACAAATCCATCACACTGCGGTGTCTCTGTAGTGAAACGGTGGTCACAAATCCGTCACAACGGCGTGCAACTGTCGTTTTTTGTAGAGTAAATATAACTAAGCGAGATATGTAAGTACATACATAGTTAGCAGTTAGCAGGTACATATATACATATGTATGTAACTAGAAAGCGAGACGGCTGGGTAACTTTACATTATTTTTTCCCCACCACAGCTGATTATGTAAAGAGTCACCCAAACGACTAAAGAAGAGGTGTAACTACTAGGGGGCTGTTAGGTGGTGTGCGGATGTTGTCTGAGGCTCAGGTTGCTTGCGCAGGTGCGCTCGGGGTCTTGGGTGGTGGGGACGGAGGTGCGGTTTGGGTGCTATATGGAATCCGCTCGAGGAAGAGTAGAATCCATAAATCTGCTTCTACTTATATAAAACTGTGTCCAAAGGTCAATTAAAGACTGTATATGAGTTTGGGATTGTCTGGAGTTAAACTGTGTGGATGATTGCTACGTGGTTAGTTACTGCCGGTATTTGTTGTCCTGTAGTGGAATACCAGTCTGTTCAAAACTTCGTGCTGGAGAAGATACACAAGTATTAGATCGAAGCCACACTAGATCCATTAGTATGTAGACATTTCTGATAATCCGCAGAGTATAGGTGAGTGAATAGATAACCTCAAGATTGTTGAAGGTATGCTAATGCGCCAGGGAGAAGGCCGGCAAGGCGGAGAGGCTGGCGAAGCGGGGGGAGGCCAGCGAAGGGGAAAGAAGAACGTGTGAGAAGGATCCAAGGTTCGATTGCTTTAGGTGTTGAGGAGAGGATGAATATGTGGCGGGTAGTAGCGGTGGCTAGAACGACAGCAATCTTAAGCATCGTCTCATGCTCATAAAGTTTTTTTTAAAGATGCCGGGCATAGGCAACCTCTCGATTACCCGGAGGTGGGGCAGACAAGACAAAAGAAACGACAGCTGTACAGTGCACCAGGCCGGCAGATGCAGCGGGTACGAGGGCCTCTGGGTGCAGACACAATGCATCCAGGACCATACAGCAGGTTGAAGATCCTTAAGAAGTGCTGTAAGTCTAGTACAGTCCGGAGCAGACAGCTGGAGTAACACATAAGCTCACTAGTGAAAAGGAATAGCCACAATGATGTTGTGAAGTCATTCAAGCCAGAAGAACAGCTGTAGTAGTACTTCATACAGCCGATATTTAGTCCTCTTCTGCACCGATGACGTGCGTGATTCTACATACTGACACGAGCAAGGTTGTTGAAGGGAAGTTTTGAAGTTTCCCGATTGTTGCTTTCAAATTATATATTTTTGAATTCTTGTCATTGCCTACCGTTGATGGCACGACGGCGGCGAGCGTACTTCTAGCTTTACTAATAGCCACTTTTTATATCAATCGAATAGAAACTGATGGAGTTGTGAGGGTTGAAAGAGTGGTATGGGCTGTGGTGGCAGCGTCCACGTGATAATTACGGTGGGAGAGGATGGCGACCACGCCGTAGCTACATAAATATGTAGTGCTAAACGCTGGTCTGTTGGGGGCTTTTTTGGCCTATTCACTGAAAATGTAGACAGAAAATCGGTGGGTAGGACCAGAAGCGTGGAAAAGGAACGCCGTCGGTTTTGCTTTATTACATGCATCTCAGTCATCAATACGAGCTTGCAGCGGTGCAATAGTGTTTGTGGTTTAGTTGCTTCAGTCCGTACTTAGACTGATAAGCCCTGGCAGGCACTTGCACTGCAGCTCGTTGGGATTCCGAACGGAGGCAGAGGCACGGGCAGAGGACGGATCGCGCGCTTCCACTGCATCGAAGGCGGAGAGCACTGCCGCGGCCAATCATTGGCGCAGGAATAGCAAACTCCGGGCCCGGGAACGCGAAGAGCCACACCCAATCTGTATGCCCGACGCCTGCTGATAGGTCCTACAGGCGTCAGGACCTCGACGATGTCCGTCTTCTTGACCTCATGTGCATGCCCAAATGTAGGTAGGTTGAATAGCAAACCATAAGTATTCAACTCCAATGTAGAGGTAGTGTTACTTTCTATGATAAACACCACTACACTCTATTGACTACATCAGCCTTCCGGAGGGGTTTTTTCGCTACTCCTGATGGCTCTGAGTGTTGTATTCCCGTACCGTATTTGCGGTCCGAGGGTGCTGATCGGTGATTCCCCCCATCCCTTCCTGAGCCCTCCGTGCGGTCCACGGTGCTCTGCGGTAGGGGGCCGATATCTCGTGATCTCCGCCATGGCTGTAGTTGGGGTGGCAGGTCGTTGCGCATGCCGTGAAAAAAGATAGTGCTTCACATGGTGGAGTTAGCGGTGTGTTACCCGGTTGTCTCGCTTCTACCTGATGGATATATATCTCGCTAACGTTAGTGCTAGGATATAACTACAGATGAGGCTAGATAGCTGGTAGGACAGCGGTAGATATGTAGACAGTGGCATTCGGACTTAAGCTTTCAACACCATCACCATCACTATCATTACAATCACTACCATCGTTATTTAACTAACATCATTACTATCACTAACACCATTACTATCACCATCATTACTATCGCTATCATCATTACTACATATCACTACCATCGTGATACTTAATGAAAGGCACATCGGCATGTACGCACGCATGCACATGAGTTGGATTTATCTCAAATGTATCAATTTCTTTCTGCACGGTCACAAAACCCTTCAGCGTACCTAGCTCTACTGCCTAAGAAGATACGAGTTGCCAAAACCTCAACACCACGCTCGGGATTTCGTGATGTACTTCCGAAGAGTCTTGTGCGGAATAGCATTTGTCTGGATTGAGACTAGCACGGTGGTGCATTGAAACTCACTCGCTCGATGTGGGATATCGCGCTATTATGGTGTGCTGGCCTCAGCTGCCTGCTGCGAGACCGGGTGGAATCATGGTAGGTATCGCCATGATCTAGATACGATTAATGGATAAACAGACATAAATTGGTAGCAGAGCGTAGTCTGTCGGAATGGAGTGTCTGGGCTAGAGCTGTAGCCCCATCCGGGCGCTCTATAACTATGCGAATCTAAACTCACCACGCTCCCACTATCCTTTCCACTACTTTCCCTGGTCCCGCAACCCGATCCACTACGATTCTACAACGCTCGGCTCCATAGCAGCGTCGTGAGACGGATTTACTGTCTGTGGTGTAATTGCGAGGCAACCACCACATGATCATTTCGTGATTACACCGGGAACTTTCCCTGACTGGCTACTATACACAAGTACTTACCTAGGTAAGAACATTATACCCGAGGTCTTTCTTTTTTGTTTAATCATACTCGCATACAGCCTATCTAGACTATGGCGGCGTACCTTTTATCCGTTTCTCCCGTCTGCTGTCCGCGCGATGGCGGCCCGTTGCAAGCTCCCCTTTGCCCTCCGCCCAGGCCTGTCCCACGAAGATGTGATGCGTACCAAGGAAATTACAAAGGAAAAGAGGCTGAGCGGGTGTAAAGGACAAAAGAAAGAAACAAAAGAGAGAAGCGCAGCCCTCCCTAGTCCTCGTCCGTGGATGCCATGAAAGAAGGCGTGGGCAGGAACAGTGGTGGCTCCTCCCCGGCACCCAATTCTCCCGCGGCGCCCAGCTCCTCAGCCTCCGCCTCCCTCTCTTCCTCCCGCTCTCGACGCTCCCGGAGCTCCCACTCCGACGCCACACTCTCTGCGTCCTCCTCAGCCGGCACTCGTCTTCCAACATCTGTGGCAGAGAGGAAGTCCAGCACCGCCTGGCTGCATCGCCCATCGGCCAGGAGGTCCCGGATCCTCCACCTGCTCTTCCACTTCCCGGTCTCCTTCAACACCTCCGCCCACAGGATCTTTTGTTGGGCCTTCCACTCCGGACACGCCTTGATGAGGTGCTCCCGAGTCTCCCGAGTCTGGATCCGATGCTGGCACCACCAGCACTGCGGGGTGGGCCGGTTCTTTGCCCAGTGTAGGTACTGCGTGGTAAGGCAGTGGCCTATTTTCACCTGGTAGAACCGTGGGGCATGCCTCTTGGTATTCCCAGCTACCGTGGCGTCCGGCCTCTGGCTCTTCGTCATCTTGTACTTCGTCTTGGAGGCCTGGCCTCCAGCCTGCCGGCGCGCCTCCGCTCACTTCTTCTCGGAGATCTCCCGCTTTAGGTGCGCGAGGGTCCAGGTATTGCGGCCATTCCACCCCGCGGGCGTCTAGCTCCTCCGCCGCAATCTCTGCCCACTCGTCGGCCTTTCGTTGCCGGTGACTCCCTTGTGTGCTGTACCCGAGGTCTTCGGGTCATGGGTAGCAGTAGCGGACCGGCAAGCGCATGTAGCAGCCATTATCCCACGGGCTGAACGCTGAATGGAACAAAAATTAACAGGCCTATTCTCCGGCCGTAAAATTCCCGCTCCTCTCCTCACCGCAGAGGACCGTTCGTACGGCGGATAGACTCGATCATGAAACATACACCACTTTGTGACCATCTCTCACTCATCCTTCGTGTCTAGATTACACAGCCCCCAGGACCGCTTCGAAAGACGGGGCTATCTTTCAGACACCCGAACGCCTCCAGAGGGCATATAGTATAAGTTGAAATACATGTGTACGAGCTTGAAGGCACTATCAGTCACCCACCACAACCCCCGCCACCTCCGCAGCCTCCGCCGCCTCCGCCGCCTCCGCCACCTCCACCTCCACTACAAGCAGTCAGTTACTTATCTCGTTGAGTGGGAGAAGGAGGACTCACGAGCGACGATAACTAGTGTGCCTCGGTGCTGAATTCGGAGCCGAGGGAGAAGCGGTCGGAGCAGGAGTGACCTTTACTGGGGCCGGAGCTGCCCTCGCTGGTGCCGGAGACGAGACCGCCGCGGCTGGAGCGGGGCGAACGACCTGGGCAACAGGTGTAAATTCCGTGTTTGCCGTTGGCCGGTTACGGCGGAAGCGGTGGAAGAGGCCCGTACACATTGTGTTCGGGGTTTTTTGGTGTTTGGTGGTGGAGGTGCGCTGGTTGAGGCTGTCGTTGATAATGGAGAGAAATGAAGCTGGGCGGTGGTTATCGAAGACAAGTTTTATACCCCATCTGGAGCTGAACCTCTAGCCCCCAGCCCGCCGAGCGTAGCTAGACGGTCAACAGAAGACCCACCGACATCCACTGATTGGGCCACGCCCAACGAACACGAAGTGTACTGATGATCACTGGGGCACACAGTAAGGCAGATCTGGAGGCGGCGACTATAACATAGTCGGGATCAACTGCAGAATCACGAGGCGCAGGGAAGCTAACCACTCGGGCTCTTAGTGTTCGCAAAGAACACCCTGGTTAATCGAGACAGATTCCACGATTCTGTAAGTTTACGGAATGTTGTCGTGTGTCATACTGTATGTTTAGTTAGAGTGCGTGTCGTGCCATCGGTATCTACTCCAGAGCCGTGGCGTCAGTCCTAGAATAGACAACTATCACATCTACACAACACTCCTGCTGACACGGAAGCAGTCGTCACTGGTGAGTAATGTGCTGTGTTCTCATCGCAACAAGACACGGGGCCAGGACGAGTGCGCCCCAATTCCGAGTGGCACGGCAAGGATTGAAACGTAGGACCGTCTGGTACATAGAAGGCGCACTGAACTCTACAAGAGGCCTTCCGCAGTTTAATTTTGAAGTTTCCTGACCAAGTTTGCCTGACTCTTGGCATGGGGGCCGGATTTAGCACACCAGGACAGTATAGGTCTAACAAATTCCTAGCTAAGGAGGCAATTCTCCCCCAGAAATGTAAACGTCTGTCTCCATCATGGCAACCCTCATTGATACCAACCTTTTATCCACTGGACCCCATCGAGGCTTTCTCCAAAGGCGGTGAAGAGGAAGTCTATTCTGTGCAGCGCCTACATATTGAGTGTGAGTGCCGCTGCAACTGTACCTGTTGCCGTTGAGTTTGGTAGTTAGTTAGTGTTGTTGAGTCTGGGAGCCGTTGTATCTACAGCTATCGCCGTCGCCATCTTTATGTCTCCGTCTGACATCTGATTCAACTCAATATTCCCATATAGATATCCTATCTAGAGTAGAGTATGCGTTCATCTCAATCTTCCCTACCCTATCCCGGCGTGCTAAAAATCCGGCCCCCATACCAAGAGCCTGGCAACTTCGAGGTCAGGCAACTTCGAAAACGAGTTGCGGAGCGCCTCGTCGGACGGCAGCTGAGGATGTGGTCCGCGCGTTACACGCCCGACTAGATGGGCGGAAATCAAAATACGAACCCCAGTCATTTATGACACCACTATGTACACAGCCACATGAGGTTACCTCCTACATATGCATAACTACACCATGTGGGTACCAGAGCACTATTGATATCTTCACGACACGGCGAAGATAGGCACGGACGAGAGCTTGTTGCGGCGAAGGCGGGGCTGGTGAGAACGCCTAGAGAAGGGAGAATGCGCGTGTGCGCCCAGTGGTGAGGAAGGCGGAGGGGCGCTTTGGTTTCTTCGTTTGTCCTTCCTTTGTAGACAACGGCGCCACACCGGACTAGCGGCAGTGGGGTTTCCACCCTAGGCAATCAGAGCGGGTATGTGCTGCTTTATTCGCCGTACGTAGTCTAATGAATAGGTCGCGTGCGGAATGATTGGTCCTATCTTTCCCTATTGCGGTGGGGGGCGGCCCTTGGGATTGCGAGACTGACAGTGGTGATATGCCGTTCCAAGCAACAGCCAAACACCATCCGTTTAATAAAAAATACCTAGTGCTGTGGGTGGTGACGGGAAGGGAATGAGACTTGCACGAGGGATGGTCCGCCGTGAGCAGCAAGCAATCTACCGTCCGATTCACCGTCAGTTCGCAAATACTTCTCGATGTGGCCAGGCGGCAGATAGCTTCTCTGTACACATGCCGGCCTACGCATCCGATCCTACCATACTCCTCGGGCGAAGGGTGGGAATGCACAGAGACGGTGGTTCCCACAGGGGATGTGATCGTGAACGAATCGTGTTGCAATTCAACAGCTATCACCGGTTACACAGCCAGCTGACATTCAACACAACGACGATATCTGTGTCTCCATTTCATCACGTGGGTCCCCATTTCTCAACCCGGGCCATTTCCTGTATCGTTCGATCAGCCTCCCCCATTCCCGCCTCCTCCTCCTCCTCCTCCTCCTCCCCCATTCCCTCCACCTCCTCCGCCACCACCATTGCCGCCACCACCATTGCCGCCACCACCATTGCCGCCACCACCATTGCCGCCACCACCATTGCCGCCACCTCCACATCCATGGCTTCCGCTACCGCCGCTACCATCACCGAACACCATCAGCACTCTGTTTTCCCACCCAGCCCACAGCGCAGCGCAGGTGCAGAGTACATACGCCTTCTTTGAGAAGCCCGGCCGCATTCCGAAGCCCCTCTTCTTGTTGGGCTCCTGTCCGGGACTGACACTACCGAGGGGAGCGGAGCCCGGGTCGGCTGGGGAAGTTGGGACGGCCGGGTCGGGGCGAGACTTGCGGCCGAAACACATGACTTTTGGCTGTTTGTTGTGTTGTTATTGCTTTTTGAAGAAGGTTGTTGTTGTTGTGTGAGAGAAGAGAGTATGGCGGTTGGAAGGAGAAGAAACAGCGAGAGTGAAGTGGGACGGGCGGTTTGCAGTTGTGGCCCGAGACAACTGCATCCACGGTGATACACACACAAACTCTAAAATGCGTATAATTCGAACCCCCCCACAGAGCAGAAGGGGTCGGGACCGATCGTACCAGTGGTACTCGGCCTGTAATATACAGGACGCCCTTGTATGCGACCGCGGTCGAAGGCCCCAGTTAGGACTTACGCCTCTCAAATTCGACGACTTCTTTCAAGCAGCTATTCTCACGGAATATCCTCCGGGTTATACCGATACGGACGGGTATGCAGCGACTTGCCTCGAAAAATAATCGGGGTCGATAGTAAGCGTCGAGTGATCATACATGACACCATGGGCCGCTGCTCCCCCATCCGGGCAGGAGGCAGGGGTCTCTTATCGATACCAGCGGCGCAACTTCAAGAAATAAACAACCACACCACCGCATCACAACCACAGTCGCGGCCGCGGCCAACCACAGTCACAACCGCAACCGATGGCAACGCCAACGCTGATAGCCTGCGGCCAGTTCTGCGCCACGCACGACGCTTCGGCGAACCTCGCGGCCTGCCAGCGTCTGTTCCAGCTCGCAGTCTCCCGCGGTGCAAAGCTTCTCTTTCTCCCCGAAGCAAGCGACTACATCTCCCGGAGTCCCAACGAGACACTAGAGTTGTGCACAGATGTCAATGCTTCGCCTTTCGTCCTGGGACTACGCCGGAGTGCGAAGACACACTCGCTGCCGATAGTAGCGGGCATCCACGAGCCCAGCGGGCACGCACATCAAGTGCGCAACACTTGCATCTACATCTCGTCGACGGGGGAGATATCGCACAGCTACCAGAAGCTGCACCTCTTCGACGTCAAGACCCCCGAGGTGACACTGACTGAGTCCATCACGACTGCGGCCGGCAATGAGTTCTGTCTTCCGTTCGCCACTCCTGCCGGCATCCTCGGACTGCAGATCTGCTTCGACGTGCGGTTCCCCGAGGGCGCTCGCTGGCTCGTCAATAGAGGGGCTGAGATACTCACCTACCCGAGTGCGTTTACGGTGCCGACTGGCCGGGCCCATTGGGAGCTGCTGCTTAGAGCGCGGGCGGTCGAGACGCAGTCCTGGGTCGTTGCGCCGGCCCAGGCGGGCGCGCACAATGAGAAGCGCAGCAGTTGGGGTGGTGCGTGTGTGATCGATCCGTGGGGGACGGTTGTGGCTAGGTGTAAAAACGGAGACGAGGCGGTGGGTGAGGATGTGTGTTTTGCGGAGGTGGATCTAGCGGTTGGGCGGAGGGTTGCGGGGGAGTGTGTTCTCAGGCGGAGAGTGTGGGTTACTCCCCATCCGTCGCGACGGAGACGAGTATCCGTTCGCGGGAAAGGGGGTTGAGCTAACGTGCCCACCGGCGTAGGGATGTTTATCCGGAGATTTGATGTTTTCGAAGTGTAAACGTCTTTCTGGAAGTGGGGTTATGGCGATGACCGGTGACCGAACAACCGCCAGAGTAGGTACTATAATTAGAGTAACACATATCAATAGAGCGAGACAGATATCATGAAGGAAGGAAGGCACCACAACGAAGAGAGGAATCTATGTCAAACGCATATATAGAGGCTGGACTGGCTATCCGGTCGACAGGATAATTCTACACGGAGACAGCCGAGATCGCCGTTGCTATCGGTAGAGTGAGTTCCAAGAATACATACATAGTCTAGGGCCGTGCAGCTTTTTTTGTTTTGTCATTAATCGCATGCGACCTACATAATCGATACAGCATAGGCAGCAAACCCGCCACGCGAGGACAGTCAGCCCGGTTTCTCTTTGTTTTTTTTGTTTATTCATATGTACTCGCGTTCGGCCTCTATAGACTATTGGTGGCGTACATTTTGACCAGTTCCTGTCCGCTGTCCGCGCGATGGCGGCACGTTGCAAGCTCTGGTCAGTTTCTCCGTGAATGGCGATACTTTGCGCGTAGGTACCTGCGGAATTCCTGACGGCGCAATTACCACGCCGGGTCTGAGCGCAGAGGGAGCGCATGTTGAAAGATGGTTTCTACTGTGAGGCGATCGCCACGCATGATGTCATGCCACGGGATTGGCCTTTGCGTTGGGCACGGTGCTTTTCTCGACCTTGTCCCCCCCCCCCCCCCCAATAAGCAGCAATTATGTAACAGGGCCCCCTTTTTTTTTATCATGAGTCCTTTGGGAAGCCATTTCCTTCTCGTTCATACGCCATCAATCCAATTTCCACTTTACCCAGCTGTCAGAGTATGACAATGTCTTCACTATTCGATCATCACACCGGTCCCTCGGCCCCCCCACCCCACCCCACCTCGATCCAATCCCACCAAGCGGACAATCATACATAATACGTACATGGGCGATCTCCTGGGAAACTTGCTATTTCCCGTTGGCTCGGGTCGCATAGGAATGCCATTCCTACAGAGAGTCGAGCCACCGACCACGCCACATCGAGTCCAACATGGAAACTGGTATGCCTCGTGAGGATGAGGTAACCGGTTACCGACCATTGCGTCCCTCGGATTGTCGATTATCGAAACCAGCAGTCATATAAAAACCTCCCACAGTGTTCTCCGGCCCATTCCAGTTCCTCATACCAGCGGGAATCGACGCAGTGTAGAAGAAGCCATCCGCACAGAAACATAACATACACACAGTAGGAACAATGCCCGTCTCATCGTCACTACGGCTATCTACCCTCCCAGAGGAGCTCCTTTACGACATCCTACGACACATCCCCACCAAGGAGCTGCTACAGATCAACACGATCTCCCCACGGATCAACGACACCGTCAGGTCCGTCCTCGTCCAGCGTCTCCGGAACTCCCAGGAGCTGAAAAGCTATACCTTCGTCTTTGGTTGTTCCACGCCTGCACGACGAGTACATTCTCCTCCTCCTCTACCCCACCGAGCACATCTAACCGCTCACAGAACCTAACACCGTACCGAAAGTGTCTTTGTGTAGGCTACAGTGTCACCCCGACGCGGGACACGCGGGATCCCAGCAGCATCTACAGTGTGTTTTTGCCAGGGGTGCGCAGTGACGACAACGGCGCCTCCACTGCCGCCGCCACAACTGTTATGCCCATGAGCACGCACTGCTTCCTCGACGAGGGCCAGGGGTTCATCCAGCTGTGCGCTAACAGCATCCTCGTCAAGTTTGGCCCGAGTGGCTCCCTCTACTCGGCGCTGGCGCGCGTCAGCGATGAGACCGCGTTCCGCCTGTGACGGAAGGAGCTGAATCAACAGGATAGCCACGTGCTCTGGCTTGACGACCGAAAGAATGTCGCCCTCCGTATCAGGCCGACGGTGGCGCTGCGTCAGCCGTGGGTCGATGCGCCTGGCGTGCGCGAGGATGGTGGCGAGGGTCCCTGCGAATACAATGTTACGTACGAAGAGGTTCTGGTGCGGAGTACGTATCTGCTGAGTGTGCTGGAAGAGGGGGTGGGGAATTGTCGGTGAAATGGAATCACCCTCGGACGAGTAGGTACACCTTTAGCTAAGGGTGGTGCGGATATAGTACTGACTGACGAGGAAAGAGGTAAGAATCGTCTCTGCTGCGGCCGTGGATTTCGGCGGATCCGGTGCTGTGGGGGCTGTTGAGCGTTTGTTACTTAGATGCATAGACGAAGTTTGGTTGAAATATACTGCGATTGGCTGTTTTTCTCTAGTCCGAGTGATTCAATTGTGTGGTTTGGAGGGTTAGAGTGAGAGAATCATGAACTCCAATAGATTCTAAAAGTGCGACTTGCTTCGGCAGTGACCTAGGAAACCTACATACAATGCATAGTACCTTTTTCTCTACTCTATCACATCATACAATCTTTTCATTCGCTAGAGCCACACCTATTTCTTCGCCAGCGCCTCACTAACAGCTTTGGCCACCAGCGACCTGACGACTGGACGTCCCTCCAACTCCTTAGTAACGGCCTTGATGACATCGCCGATCGCCGTCCTGGCACCCTCACTCTTCAACTTATCGATGACGCTCGCGACAACCTGGAAAACCTCCGCCGCGTCGACAGTATCGACGAGCTTGGCGTACTCGTCGAGGACGCCTAGCTGTGCCTGTTCCTTCTCGACGAGGTCGTTACGTGCGGCGGCGCGGGCCTCCATAATGGACTCCTCGCTCTTCTTGCGAGTCTTATCGATGATGTGCAGAATCGCGAGGTCGTCGTTCGGCGGGCTCGCCGTCTTCTGCGCGTTCGTGATCTCGGCGAGAAGACTCCGCAGGACCAGCAGTTGCACCTGGTTCTTGGACCGCATCGCAGTCTTCAAGTCCGTGCGTAGCGTCAACAGCAGTGGCGGTGGTGGCGTAGTTGTGCCAGCAGCGCTGCTGCTGTTGGCCCGGATTCCGAGCGCAAGACGGGGAAGACGGTGGCGGAAGGAGAACATTAACTTTGCTTTTTGTGCGCGGGTGGTTGGTGGGCTGGCCGGGCGGATGTGTGGGTTTGGTGGGGTGTCGTGCAAGCGGAACGGTTGACGATGGTGGTTCACTAGATAGAGTTACCTGCTCCGTGTAAGAAAAACATGACTCCAGTCGATCGTCCCCTTACCATTCCTAGTGCTAGCTAGCCCTGCCAGCTTTCCGTCCAAATCCCAGTACTGGAACTGTGTATTGTCCGCCACACTTCGTCTATGTAGGCTGCTGGTCGCCCGCTTCCCTTACGTGCGTCCTCACCTGTCGCAGCTGCCCCGCACCTTCTCCAGACAGCTATATATGTCGGGGTGCAACAAATTGACTAGATAGTTACGTGATCATTGATTGATAAGATCGTTCGGCTTGGCACCCACTTTCACCCTATGTATGTGAGCAATTAGCCGCCACACTTCAGCTCCCATCACCGTAGATATGTACTAGTATACATCATACCTACTGTACAGTCGAGGGGGTAAAAAATATTGTACTGCTACATAAGTACCATATCTTGGACAAAATGGTAGTGGCATAACAGGTAGTGTCAACGTGGTCAAAATACGCGTTTTTCATGTCCTATACGATGGGAAAATGCGTCCAGCGGGAAACAAACGTTTTTTTTACCCACCTTGAACTGTACAGTACTTAAGTGTAGCTACAAAAAGAAAAAAGCCTCACTAAATCCCTAATAGGTGCTATCCTGGATGTCGGACCCAAAGTCGGTGACAACGGTAGCATCGTGAACTTGCCCTCGTCGAACTGAAGGGGTCTGGCATGGCATGGTGAGTGTGACTAGGAATACGTCAGCCTCAACCTTTAGCCGTAGAGTACTAGTACATACTCTACGCATCACCGCACCGCGCCCACCGCATTACTCCCCCACCAATAGAACTAGAAAATTCGACACAACCATGGCGTCCGCAAACCCTTACGAAAATGTCTACGACGGCTCTCAGATCGAACAAGACATCATCGACCCCGATACACGTGCGTGCACTACTGTCCCGCCTCGCACGGCACACAGCTAACCCCACCACCTCCGGTCCTTGCAGTCTCAATCAACTCCGCCGACGACCCTCTCGACGATGCGGCCAACACCTCTGCGACGGCACCGCTGAACCCGTCGTCGCTGACCTCCGCGATCCCCGGCGAGGACCGTCGGGCACCGAGCAACACGCTCGACGAATCGGTGTGGGACACGCTCTCGCGCGACATCCTGGCCGTCTGGACGAAGATGAAGGCGGTGCTCTACCCGAAGTTCACGTTTCGCAGGTGGCCGGACGCGAACGACGTGCTGTTGCATGGCGAGTCCGGCGGCGGCGGCGGCGTTGAGCTGAAGGAATGGGATCTATGGGGTCCGCTGTTGTTCTGTCTAGCCCTGTCGACGCTGCTGAGCATGTGCGCCAGCGAGAAGCAGAAGACGGATGTGTTCGCCGGTGTGTTTTCGATGGTCTGGATCGGCGAGGCTGTGGTTACGGCACAGATTAAGCTACTGGGTGGAAATATGTGCGTCTCCCCCAGCATAAGAGGTGAGAGGCAAATGGCGGATGGCTAAACGTGCAATAGCTCGTTCTTTCAGGCCGTCAGTGTGATCGGCTACACACTCTTCCCGATTGTGATATGCGCGCTGCTGAGCGCATTCCGCGTGTACGCCATCATCCGGGTTCCGGTGTACAGCATCTGCTTCCTGTGGAGTTTGGCCGCCGGAGTGAGTATACTGGGTGGAAGCGGCGTAGTCCGGAACCGCGTTGCGCTGGCTGTCTTCCCGCTCGCGATATTTTACTTTGCGCTTGTGTGTTTGTGTCTGATCAGCTAGGGGGGGTGGAGGAGTAATATGTTTTTTTCTTTCGCCGTAGCATATCCTTCGGCGGCGGAGCAATTGTTTGGGAGATTGTGCAACCATGTGCTATCACTCGGGAAGTGTGGCACAATTTACTATCACTGCAGATGATTCAGAAGATCATGCTATGCTATTTTACACCGCCACTCATGAGTCACGGTTCACGGTAGGACGAAATGGTAGAGAGTCCCATTGATGCCACCTTTTACCCCAACAGCCTCCCCAAGCAAAACACCAGATTCCCACACCTACTCCGAAGAGTTGATGATGTCGACGACTGTAGAAAGCTATTAGCATTCACTCTCATTATTCCACAGAGTAGAAGGGCCAACTCACAGGCAGGCTTCAGGGAAGCGCCGCCAACCAGGAACCCATCAACGTCGGGCTGTTTGCTCAGCTCAGCTGAGTTCTTATCCGTGACCGACCCACCGTACAGGATCCTGGTCTGTTTGGCAGCTTCTTCAGTCACAGCCCCCGCAAGCCACTGGCGGATATCCTTGTGGGTATCCTGGGCTTGGGCAGTAGTAGCCACCTTGCCAGTACCAATGGCCCAGACGGGCTCGTATGCGACGACGATTTTACTCCAGTCCTTGACGACCTTTGCGACGGCACCCAACTGTCTGGTGACAACCTCGGTGGTGATACCCTTCTCCCGTTCCTCGAGACTCTCTCCGCAACAGAGGATGACAGACAGACCGGCGTCGAGAGCAGCCTTGGTCTTGGAAGCGACAAAATCGTCACTCTCGCCAAAGATGGAGCGGCGCTCCGAGTGACCGAGGATTACCCACTCGATAGAGGCATCGTGAAGCTGCTGCGCACTGATCTCACCGGTGTATGCGCCGTTGCCCTTGTCGTAGATGTTCTGTGCGGCGACCTTGATATCCTTTCTCACTAGCGAGCTGGCGAGAAGCAGGTACAATGCGGGAGGAGATATAACGACCTCTGTATTTTATACCGGTTCTTCATCAGCAGCTGTCATATAGCTTTATTTGCAATCCACAACCCGGAACGAATGGGAACTCACCGACGTCGCTCTTCAATTCAGCCTTGTTGAGGTTCTCAACGATAGCCTTGATACTCTCGAGAGTACCGTTGCTCTTGAAGTTACCACCGACGAAGAACTTGCGAGGTGGTGACTGAATTCCACCCGCGAGAATAGTTAGCTGCTGTTGTACCCGTCGTCTCGCTGTTTCCACCATTGTACGGTTTCTCTGTACGTGCTGATAAAATGGAATGAAGGATGGAGTGGATGCGGAGCAGCTTACCATTGCTGGTATGTAGATGCGGTTATATGTCGCGGGTAGTTATCGGTAAAGTATCCGGTTGCTTGTGATTCGTGTCTTTGGGTTCGGCGGAGGTGAAGAGAGAAGGGGGAGAAGGGAAGGGCCGTGTTAAAAGAAACGAGACCCTCCCCCACCACCCCACTAGCCACACCACACCACACCCCACTCTTAGAAACCACGCTAGCCCGAGTGATGTCCGGTAGCCAAGACTAACCGAGGCGAACTTCGGCGAGTTGGGTCTCTTGTTCGCCGTTACAAGATTGCTCGCTCGTTCCGTGGGATTCCCGCATACTATGTCCAACAAAAATCCCGCCGATTTGTACATTCCACCGTTTCTAGTTACCCCCAGAATACAGTTCGAGATAAACAAATCAATTGTTCCCAGTTATAAAAGTGCAAATAAGATGAAAAGTGGAGCTCGGACCAAAGAACATAAAAATTAAGTAAGAAAAGGGAATACACAGCAACCAGTGGCATTAATTCTACCCGCATGCAGATTGAGTGTGGTTAACATCAGACACTGCAAATACCCCATCCTTCTCCATCTACTCTGCTACTCTATAGAAGTATGCGCCCCGCACGTAAAGAACACCATTCTACCATTCTGCCACCATACCACCCACCATTCTACCATTCGGCTGTCGGAACCTCCCCCGTTTACGCATCACCACCAGTTGCCTTCGCGTACTTGGCCTCGTCAAACACCCAGATGCCGTTGGTCTTATCGGCTTCGGCGACGATCTCGCGCTTCTCAGCAAGCTTAGTGAAGATGGGATTCTCGTCGACCCTTGTGAAGAATCGTCGCTCCCACTCCCGGTTCTCCTCCTTCTCCTTCTTACGCATCTCTCTCTGCTCATTCTCGATCTTGCTCTTCTCCGTGCCGGTGGTCTCAAGATCGCCCTTGCCGATCGCCTCCTGCACCTTTGCCCATGCGCGGCGGGACTCGAGCGGATCTTGCCGGTCGAGGGGCGCGACATAGAGCGGGGTGGTCTTCGTGATCTTGGCATTATAGGAATCAAGCTGCACCACTGTTAGTCAGCTTATCATTCAATCCGGGTCTCAACGATTCCCGAACGGAATAATCACCTCGTTCTTAGTCTTGCCCTCCTTGACCGAGAATTTATCCGTCCATTGTCCATCAACGGTGTACAGCACATCCTTGCTACCCTCTTTCGTCAAGGTCGCGGTAAAGCTGTTCTTTTTTCCTGAGATCCATCCCTTGCCGCTGTAGTCGATGGTAGCGACATATCCCGAGGACGACGTGATGGTTGAACTCTTGTTGAGCTCGACATAAGGCGAGCCGTAGACGATACCCTCAATGTGGAGGGAAGGAAGCGTGATAAGGTCTGTATCCGATCAGTGCAAGCGAGCCACCGACGCGTCTCCTGGTGACCTACAGTGCTCGTTAAACTCCTTGAGATGGTAGACAGCATGTCCAACTTGCTTTACGTTTATCGCACCCCGAGAGAACGACGCCTTCTGTCCGTTGTAACCCTCGAGCTTGACTCCGTGCTTCTCATTGATGATCGCGTACGCTGTGACGGGAGGATGGTGACTACACGCGCAAGCATTAGTAAACCGCTCGAAACCCAAAACCACCATCCACTCATACCTAACTTGCTCCGAAATCAAGTTCGTCTCACCAATGGTGCCACTTTCATCCTTCCAAGTTCCCAAAAACAGCTCTCCCAAGAATGGGTTCAACGGCTTCTTCTCGGAGCCGCTATATAGAAAAGGTCAGCACCCACTCACTCCCGCCCCCATGTACCATCAAAGAAACTTCCTTACAGCTTTTCGTTCCTGGAGCTATACTGCTGTTTCAGCGTGGATAGGAACCACTTCAGCACCAGCAGGGCACGCTTCTGCACGTCCTTCTCCTTCGCCGGCGCAACAAATATCTCTGGGTGTTCCGCCTGTTCCAATCCCGCACATCATTGTCAGCCCCCCACACGGCCCCTCCAAGCTAACCGGTAGCCACCGGCCGTCGTCCTCACGAAGAGAAGGGAGAGAGAGCTCATACCCAGTAGCTAGAATACTCCGTCAAGCTAGTAGAGCTCAGAATGAATGGCTGCACACGCCCCACCGTCTATCGTCAGCCTCCTCCTCCTCCCCATCCTCGAGGGAACTATACCGGAGCCGTCAAGCTCGCCAGATCGCCCGTGAAGCTCGCAATTGACTATTCACCATCACCACGGCTTAGCAAAAAAAAACTCTCTCTCTCTCCTCGCCCTTTGTCCCTCACCCTTTCCCCCAGGGAGCTGAACTCAGGACTGTGTGATGATTATACCTTCAGGAATGGACCCCATGAGCTCTTGGCCGCTGGGGGAACACCGGCGCCTTCCTCTTTGCTGTTGTCCTTGTTGTTACTCATTGTGTGTGATGTGTGTGTGCGGTTTGTATGCCTGCTGCACAATTCGTGTGGGTCGAGGAGGAGTGGAGTTGAGGGTTTCGTTGCGATATCTGGTGGGAAATGGTGGTGGCAGTGGTGAACCGAACTTGTAATGTGGTCTATTGGCTGTATCGGGATGGTATGTATGATGGCGCAAGCAGTAACACACAATTGAAGAAATAAAAGGCGGGTTGAAAGCCAAGCCGGAAGTAGAACCGTTGCATCGACTTCCGCCACAGATGTCACTGGCTTCAAGCTCTGAAACGACGCATTTTTGCAAGCGACCCCTTCCGGTGCTTTCACTACTATCCCGAGGGGTTAGAGTTCTCACTACTCTGTATAGGTAGGTGCAAGTGAGATGGGATGTTGAAAATCTTGATTTTGGTTGTTATTGTATCTAGTAAGATCCGTCCTCTCCACCTTCTTCAACCGATGGCCCCCCTGTCATGTAGATTTTTTTTCAAAGGAAAAAATCGGACCCCGGCATCCAGTCTTTCCCCCAAAAGAAAAGAAAAAAAGCAAAGAGGAAATGGAACTCCTTCAAAAAGAAAAAAAAAAGAAACAAGAAAAATAGCACTACCTTTACGTCTTGACATCAGGCTCCTCACGGCCAACGTGCTCCTGGAACTTCAGGAAGTCCACGGCAAGCTTGATGTTGTCCTTCAGGTACAGCTGGGCATTTTGCGAGTATGCGCTCTCATCCTGCGGGAGTCAGGTATCAAGTTATGTAAGAGGGCATAAGGTGGTAGCTTACCGAAGTGTGTTTCTCGATGTACAGACGGATGGTGGCACCCGAACTGCCAGTGCCGGAAAGACGAACAACGAAGCGGCTGCCGTCGTCGAACTTGACGTACAGACCCTGGTTCTTTGCTACGCTGCCGTCGATAGGGTCGGTGTATTCGAAGTCACCAGCATCGGTTACCTTGAGACCAGAGATCTTGCTGCCGATAAACCCGCTCTTGCCGATGTTGGCGGCGAGCTCAGCGGTGAGCTTCTTGGCACCCTCCGAGCTGACACCCTCGAAGTCGTAACGTGTGAAGAAGGTGCCTGCGAAGGCGTCAGTAACTGGAGGAGGTGGTCCAGCCAATCGAAGTTGGTGAATACGTACGGCCATACTCCTTCCAGAAGTCCATCTGGATGTTCGCGATGCTCGGCTCCTCATCGGGCTTTTCCTTGCCCATAGCCGCCATGATGTTCAGCCAGGCAACGACGGCCCAACATCCGTCCTTCTCTCGTATGTGGTTGCTACCGGTACCGAAACTCTCCTCACCACAGATGCTCAACTTGTTGCTGTCGAACAGGTTGCAGAAGAACTTCCATCCAGTGGGTACCTCATAGCAGTTGAGGCCCTTCTTCTTAGCAACCAGGTCGACGGCTCCCGAGGTGGGCATACTCCTGGCGAGTCCGTAGACACCGTTCTTCTTGAAATAGGGGATCTTGTCGGCATGGTGGGCGATGATGGCAAGCGAGTCTCCGGGCGAGACGAAGGCGTTGGCACCGTAGATCATGTTCCGGTCTCCATCTCCATCGCTGGCAGCTCCGAACTGGATACCGCCCTTGTCGACAGCCTCGACAAGGGAGTGTGCGTAGATGAGGTTGGGGTCTGGGTGTCCACCGCCGAAGTCGGGGAGGGAGACACAATTCTGGGTGGAAGACTCGGGAAGCTCGAGCTCCTTCTGGAAGATGCGGATACCGTAAGGTCCAGTGACACCGCTCAGACCGTCAAAGAGAACCTTGAAATTGGGGTTGGACTTGAAGAAGGACTTGATCGTGTCGAAGTCGAAGATCTCCTTCATGAACTCGACGTAGTCGGAAACGCTGTCGATGATCTCGACCTCCAGGGCGCCGTACGTCTTGGTGCCGATTGTGGAGATATCGATCTGAGGGAAGAATGCATTAGTTTTCCCATCCACCAGGATTGAGTGTTCGACGAGATCACCTACGTCGGGGATATCGGCAATCTTGTATTCCGTGATCGTAGATGCCAACTCGTACATCTTGTTGGTGACTTTCTCGGGTGCCGGCGCGCCATTGGCAAGGTTGTACTTGATTCCGAAGTCTTCCTTGGGACCTGCCGACTCCACATCAGCTTCCGCTCTCGCGATAGCCATCTTCAATGCGCAGCTTACCACCGGGGTTGTGAGAGGCGGTCAACAGAATTCCTCCGGTAGCTCCCCTCTTGCGGATGATATGGCTGGCAGCGGGTGTACTGAGGATTCCGTTCTGACCGACAAGAATCTTCTTGACGCCGTATGCGGTTCCGATTTTGGCGATGAGCTGGACGACCTCGGGGTTGTAGTAACGGCCGTCACCACCAATAACGAGGAAGGCGCCCTCAGCTCCCTCTGGGATAGATTGGAGAAGCGCAGCAACGAAGTTCTCGGTGTAGTTCTTCTGCTGGAATAGGGCGACCTTCCTGCGGAGACCGGAGCTGGAAAAACAAACAGCGTCAGCATCTAATACATTCGTGATTCCATCAGCAATGGTTGTGGTGTCGACTGAGGCTTCAGAAACTTACGTTCCAGGTTTCTGGCCGTCTGCAAGTAGTCAATTAGCTCCAACCATACACAAAACGCAGTACAAACGTGGTTCATATGCGAGAACTCAGCTTACCGAAGGGTTTAGTAGAAACGGTAGAAACACTCATGACGAAATCAAAGTCAAATTCAACGATGCTGGCTAGATATCAAAGAATTTGGTTCGGTGAGAGCAATGGTGATGAAGATTTTGAGGGATGAATTCGATGGGGAACGGGAAAGATGTGGAAGGAGATATATATCTGTAACTTCCTGCTCCGCAGCCAACTTTTTTTTTTCCAAGGAGTAGAGGGAAGGGAACAAGAGGAGGCCCGTGGGGAGTGCTTGCTAGATAGTGAGGGGTAGCTCATTACGGTATTACGTAGCATGGTGCTAGGTGAGTCTGCCAGCTTTTGCCCAATTAGTACGCGAGTGCAAATTGAAGCTGTGAGTTGTTTCGATAATAATAACGCGGATGGTAGACCGGTGGTGCCTCTCATCTTGGCGGGTGCAAAACGAGGGGCAAAACAAAAAAAAGATAACTGCCTGCAGCTGTCAAGTTTGTTTGTCCATCCACCATCTGAAACCAAAAAGGAAAGAAAAAAAAATCCATCTGCAGAATTTCCCTCTTCCTGCAAAGCCATCAATTTATTGCCCCGCCATACACTGCGTGATGGATGGACACGTCGAATGGATTCAGAGATCTTCGGAAGCTCTGCGAAGGCGGCGGAAGCTGTCGATGCTTTAGATGCCAGTTACTCTATCCCTATCTCTATCGCTAGAGCACCCCTATGAGCACTAATTCTGGCCATGTCCGCGGTCTAGACGATTCCGAGATTAAGCATATAAGCAAGCACAACCGGGCCTTCTCGCCCCGTTTCGTGATTGTATGTATGTAGGTGGTATCTGTATATGTGGAAGCGAAAGTGGAACAAACGAACAGCTTATCGCCAATCACACAGATCAAGCGAATCACGGTGCACACGGTTATTGCGTGCCGGAAAAACAGAACGACTTCTATATGAAAAGAAACCAAAAAAAAAAAGTCGATGTGAATAAAAAGAAAAGAAAAATGCACTCAGACTCCTGGTGTTTATTTTCTCCGCTCTCCGGCAATCTTCGGCATACCAAGTAGAGTACATACAGGTAATGGAAGTACTTATGTGTTCACACACTTTTGTGCAACGAACTCACAGCTTGCTTCCAGCAGGCTTTTCCACCTTGGACAGCAGCGCTCGTCCGTTCGACAATACCACCTTCCCACCGTCCACTCTCGCGACGAAGATCACTTCTTCGCGTCCATCCCCATCCTCCTTCTGGCGGGTGAGCCACATGTCGACGATCAGCCCGTCACCCGGCATCACCGGCGACGCAAATCGTGCTTGGAGCGACTTCAGGCGGGTTCTCCGAGGCACCGAAGGTCTTCAGCACCGCATGAGCGGCGATGTTCCAGGTGCAGAGGCCATGCAAGATGGCACCCGGAAACCCCATCTTTATGCCGATGGCAGGATCCGCATAGAGTGGGTTGTAGTCGCCATTGATGCGGTACAGCAGAGCCTGAGAGGGACTGGTGGTGTACGAAAAGCTTGCGCCCGGCTTCTTTCCCTTCGGGGGAGGATAGTTCACCGCCCCCGGTCCTGCTCACCGTTAGCTCTGTCCGACGCAAGTGAGAGATGTAAAGCGTGCAAGCTCAACGAACCTTTAGGGCCACCCCAGCCACCCTGCCCGACAGCGAAGGATGAGCTCACTATACGGGTGTGGACCCCTCCGGAGCTCTTCTCGACAAGCTCGTCCTTCTCAATTCCGATACTGTTAGCGAACACCAATAAGTCGCGTGTGAGCCAGGCAACGGGCGTAGGAGGATGCGTGAGTCCAACTGCTTCGGCCATAGTATTTTTCAGTTAGATATATATTGCGTTTTTGCGGGGGAGACAGCGGGCCGAGCGGGTCGGGCGTAGCCTTGTGTAGATAGAGCATTAGCAGGGCTGCCACAAATACTCAGCAGCCGTACCAGGACCTCAGTAGCTGGATGTTGGTGGTAGTTATCGACCCTTGTTGTGATCTGATGTGTCTTCACGTTCATCCTTGGCGACTCCACCCAACGAGGGCATTCGCTCTTCTGAGGGTGGGTTGAATGGCTCGAACTGAGTGTGTATGATGGTAGAGTAGTCGAGTTCGCAGCTGGAGCCGAGCATGGCGCTTTGACTCACTAAATATCACTCAGCTCGGCCCGAATCCGACAGACATGTCATGGCCTACATAACGGTCTATTCGGTTGGCTGAGACGCCGTACCCAACCCGCACAAGTAAACAACAACGACCCGGCCCCCTTCCCGCAGCGGTGATTGCTGCCTATGCTCCACTCCACTCCACTCCAATTCAGGTATATAGGCAGCAGTATCCGGTCCATGACACCGTACGCGTGAGACATTGGAGCGAGTGAAACGGTGCACGCCAGATCTCCTCACACCTCCGCAGACTGTTTGCTCGCAGCGGTGGCTTTTGCCGTAGCATCGCAAAGTGGCATGCAAGGGCTATGTATGTAGGTTAGAGGTTAGGTACGTACTTAAGCGTCACATCGAAGCTGCCAGTGCTCGTCAACTACCAACACACTCATCCGTCATCTTCGCGCGGTCACGGCATAGCACTCTGTACTAATACGGAGCAAACGGCGCAAAGCAGCATGTGTTTTCGGCCAGCCTATGATGCTGAATGTGTAGCGATAGCAAGGGCCTTGGAAATGGCAGGGCGAAGACAATCGGTTCCAAAAGCTGTCGCAATATTCACCGACGCGCAGTCGGCGATTAGACAAGCCACCGGCCCAGCGCAAAAGTATGCCCCACAAGCCAGAAAGTGGATAGCAAACCTGAGGGCGAAGAACCCGAACATTCGCATCGAGATCCGGTGGTGCCCCACCCACAGTGGCGTCCCAGGAAACGAAAAAGCAGGCCGGGGGGCGAGGCAAACGGCAGAAGAACCAGACGCATGAGGGTTGAATGGATGGGTTACGAATATCGATTCGGAAGGAGAAGAATGCCCCTCTCCACATCGCCAGCCAACGTCAGACGGGAGACCTCGGAAAAGAAATGGGAAGAAGCGTGGACGTGGTCAAAGAACAGAGTCAGGGGAAGGAAGTACGGAATGCCGAGAACGATGCGCCAGAACAACACGGTGGGCACGAGGATCGAAGAGGATGGCAGGGCGGTACCGCCGACTCGGAACGGGGCACTGCCGCACGAGGCAGTACCTGGAGTGGGCAAAGAACTCGGACACGGCAGAGTGCGGGTGGTGTCAATATAGGACAGACAAGAGATGAATGTTTCTTTGGTGCGAGCGATCTTTACGGCTTCTCTTCTTTCTTTTCCTGTTTGTGTTCTTTTTCCTATTCTTCTCAAGACAGGCCAGGCGGGGGCAGGGGGAGTTGCCACGGGCTGCCGGCGGACTGTGAGAGGTCCGGCAAGACGTTGAACGGGAAAGGGCTGTGCATAATATCGTCATGATCCAGTAGGGTCGCACACGATCGACGTCCGCGGCTGATGGGGATCAATGAATCGTCATCATCAGCATCATCACCATGTGTTTTCGGCCGGCTGGCAGGAGGGGGAAAGAAAGGAGAAAGAAGAGGGAGAGGATATTTCCGGTTCTCGGTCTCCCATCCCGCGAAGCTACGAACCAACCATACGGCTCAGTAACAGCTGGAGACTCATGGATGTATAACATTCACCGCCACCATCACTACAGTTCACCTTCACCGCACCAATGGATACACCACGTAAGCCTCTGCCAAACACAACGTCCTCCTCTCTTTCCACACTGCCCTCGCCACCTGCGCATATTCCTCCTTCCGCGTCTTCCCCCTCGAGCCTCAACAACCACCACCACCACCACCACCGCCACATCCTCCGCCACCGCCACCGCCACCGCCACATCCTCCGCCACCACCTGCATAACTGGAGAACCTATTACGGCTTTTGAATCCCCCGTCAGCATCTAGCAACAACGAGAGGAGGGATGGAGAGAATGGATGGTAAACGCTTACGATGACTTCTTGGGCGCCTTCACCTTCGGCGGCTGGTACGGCGTGGTCCGCTGGCGCGCCGAGTGCTCCGCACCAGACCCAGCAACGGCGCGGGAACCGGATCCGAAGCACATGCTTTTTTTGTCTTTTTTTTTGTTGGTTTTCTCGTTGGGACGGGGACCTGTAGGGTCGGTGTTGCTGCTGTGATTGATGATGGGGTGAGGAGGGAGATGAGGAGGGAGATGAGGAGGGAGATGAGGAGGGAGGTGGTTATCCCCTTATGTATTTATATCCCCCGCAAACTCCCTTAACAGGTACGCTGCCTTCTAGCTCACCCCACCCCAGCTCACCTTCTCTGAGTGTACGCCTTGCGACTTCGCGCCGCAAAGCGTATGTATGCATGCTCCCTCGCTACTGGTGCGCAGATCACCGTGGTACATACATATGTACGGCTGAGAGCGTGCGACATGCGTAGTACGGCACTGCGCTGTATACGAACGTGCGCAGTCGACCCATCTAGGTAGGTAGATATGTAGTCTGCCTTGGCTCCAGGTCAGTCAGTTGTCAGAATCTGTGCTGTATGTGGCCCAGTACATGTGTACATAGCTACTGTAGCTCTACCTAGCTCCGCCCCTCAGCTTTTTTTTTGTTTATCCATTGACCTTGATAGATCGTGGCGAGGAGTATGTACTATCTATACAGTCCGTTTCCTGTCCGCAGTCCGCGCCCGGCGGCTCGTTGCAAGCCCCCTCTGCCCTCCGCCCAGGCCTGTCCCAAGAAATAATAGAAGGAAAGAACAAAAGAAAATCATGACCCGTCCCCCTACTCCTCGCCTGCCGATGCCATGAACGAGGGCGTGGGAAGGAACAGCGGAAGTTCCCGCCTCGTCCTCGGCACCCAGCGCCTCTGCCTCCGCCCCCTTTCTTCTTCCCGTTCCCGGCGCTCCCGGAGCTCCCACTCGGAAACCTCACTCCTCGCATCGTCCGCAGCCGGCACCAGCCTTCCCACATCCGTACATAGAAGAAAGGAAATTCAGCACCGCCTGACCACACCTCCCCTCGGCAAGTAGATCTGCTCCGCCCTTCAGCGGGGGTAGAGTACACTCGATGGATCTAGCAAATATGACACAGGACGAAGACAAGTCATTTTTTCCAGCGAATCCCTTCCGGCATAACGCTGCTAGAGGGTAGTGTACAAACGAAATACAACCCCCTCATCGCCATTTATCACCGTAGCAAAAAAAACCCCGGGGAAAAAAAATACAATAAGAAAATAAAATGGCCCCTTCTTCATGCGCCGTCAGTCTTCAAATAATACCAAGTCTTCCATAGCCTTCTGAAGAAAAGAAAAGAAGAAAAAAGCAGTCATTGTTGATCAACAGTAATCAAAAGAACCAAGTAGAATGGGATTCCTCAGTCGTAACAGAATTCCTGGCCAGTTGGTGATCTGCATTCCTACGTCATTAATATAGACAGATCGTGGGGAACAAGGCTGACTCACGGCTGCGTACGTACGATAGCGATTTCCAACTTTATGCTGGAAAGGCATACGAATACCAAGGCGCTAATTGAAAATTGTTTTTTTTCTTTTTTTTTTTCGCAACAAGGCGGAATACAACAGCATCTTGATGAACTGCAAGAAAAGTCCAAAGAGGCGCAGTCAAGTAAGCTGCAGAAGTTGAAGGGAAAGGCAGAAAAAGTTGGATGCCCGAATACGAGAGTGTAGGTAAAGAAAGAGAAGCATCGCGCTTTGGAAACTTCCGACAACATGGAGATCCGTCGCTCGTCTGGAGAAGAATGAACAAAAGGAAGTGGACCGCCTGCAAAGATAAGGGAGGATATACATGATTTGGAGCAAGAGCTGGAAGAGGGAAGTGAGAGTGAAAGAGAAGATGGAAGCGGAGACGAGAATGATTCTGATCGGGAGGAGTTAGAAATTGCATATGTATTCTATTTAATTCTAGAGGTGGCCTTTTTGAGACTTTGTTCCCTTGATAGCTGCAATTGCATAAGGGTGATAACTCAGGGGTTACGGCGATTCAGGTAGATGGTATTCCTATGGCGACGTGTGACCGCAGAGCTTCACCCACGATCACTAATGGCAGGCAATGCTAGTAGCACACTAGGCGGCGCTAGGCCTCTTAGCGTCTCGGTATTCATATGACCGGCACATTCGAATCCCCGGCGCCCTCTCTATGAAGAGCTGGTGAAGACCAAATCCTTTCTACGGCTTCTTTGTAACGACAACTCAGCAAGGACAATTCATCGGCAGGAAATGCCAACCAGCGAAGTCTCCGGCACGCAATCGGTCGGCAATCGCAAACGAGGGGAGGCTAGAGCACGAGCTTCCAACGAGACGGTTCCGGAATGTGTTCGATTTCAAGAAGCGCTGGAGATGCACAGAGAGGGGATTATTTCAACAAAGAGTGGTGCTGCTGCGGTAGTTGCAGAGATGCCGAGGTCAACCCCTAGCATAGGGTTCAGGTCAGCGGAAGGCTACATATCATAAATCACGCCAATTACCGAACGCAGACGAGGAGGAAATCTCAGTACGGTACTTTCCAGATCACGCGAGCGCCCGCAACCGCCCACTCCCGAAGACGGACTTCAGTCCTCACTCGAGGCAACCAGAGGTAAACGAACCGCCGACGGTGAAACTCCACTGGCGACCACTCGCGCCTTGCCGTTCGAGTACCCGGCGTGTTCGAGTAACCAATGGACCTCTCTAGATACCCGGTTCCAGCTAAATGCTTTTGTCACAACTAGATATGCTTAGCACGCTATGTAAAATGATTACTTAGCAGCAGGTCCCCTCCAGGTCAACGCAAAACATTCCTTCCTTTCCTTAACACGACTCTCTCGAAGGAGCTCCGAGCAATAGTGAGCAACAACTAAAACCACGGCTCGATAAGTGGCCCAGCCCAGCCTCCCAATCACGTTTTTGTTGATAGGCTTGTGGATCGACATCTAAAGAGAAGCGTCGAGAAATCATCTTGTCACTCGGAGGTCTGGTGTACGGAAGTCGTACGCTATGATTCCAGCGTGATGCAGTGCCGGAAAGACGGAAAGGTCTTGCGCCGCCCCGTAGCGATCTTGCTTACTCAATAAAGGTCGTGGTGAATACATCGATATTCATGGTGTCGACCTAGTGAAGTACTTTTATCCAATTGTTATGATAGTTAATATCCTACATCTCAACAGCGACTGAGGACGAGGTTGGGAAAGATATTCGAGTGGCGATTACATCTACGGCCCGAGCAAGAGGTGTGCAGTTACATAATTGTTAGCTGTGAGCAGGAAGCTCGGTGGCTTTTTTTTTCCATTGTGGACAGTGCAGATGTCCGCGCATACACCTCACGCCGGGTAAGTAATTGTATGATGAGCCTGCTAACCAGTCTAGGCCGGCAAAATCTTCGACATCTCTGACGACACCAAATTGGAGTCTCATGTTACGATTGCTAGACATCCCAAGGAAAATCTGTGTATCTCCGGAGTGTTCTCACTAACGATTGCATCGAGACTTGGTACCGATTATCACCAAGTAAACAGTGTTTGGGCTTGACAGGATTATGTCGGGTGAGACTTTATTTCGGTGCACAGCGGAAGGTGGTGGAAGAGTAAGTTGCGCATAGTTCTGCGAGTAGGCGGCGAGGTGGGGGAAACAGTATTAACTCCTATTTTTATCTCCCCTTAACGGCTCGGCTCTACTCGATGGTAGAGACAATCTTTATCTTCGAATATGGCCAATTCCTATGAGACGAGGGCGGCGCGACAGCCCAAAGGGATAACTATCCGCCACGGCCGGGAAAGCTACATTCTCACGAATGGTAGGTTCCATATAAGTCTATGCAATCAGGCTACCGCTGATTGGGATAGGCTCTATCAAAGTCAACAATGAGCGTTGGCTAGTTCGTGCGATTTTGATGTGGCGGGGAAGCATTCCGATCAGCGGTTTCTTGATTACCCGCGTCGAATAGCCGACCAGCTTCTGCGTTTAGCACTTCAGGCAGGCAGTACTTGCCAAAATGAGGGGAGTTGGCGAGCCTGCTTTTGAGTTGGATTTTCCGTCTGGCTCGGACATGTATGAACGGCCCAACGGCTGCAGAAAGGATGGAGTTTGAGCCTTTCAGTCTCTTGGCTGTGCGGTGTCTTTTTCTTCCCTTTTTTTTTCTTCTTTGAAGTTTCGGCGAATCGATGTCGGTGATGGAGTTCAGTTGTATAAGCGAGTGTAACGAGCATCACTGGCTAAGCTTAAGACTGTGGAGAGACCCGCATGGGGGAGGATTTTGCGCGCCAGAGGAACGGTGCCAGCCATTCCCAATCCCCTCTGGTACGCTCTTATCCCAATATCTCCCCACAACAAACAATCAATCGGCCAACTTGCCTTCATTTCTTCCAGTCCATCGCTTCCAACTCTTGCGGATAAGCCACCTACTCTTCTCTCGAAGATTTCCCCGTTTCACGATTCCCCTACCAGAACTGGCTCCCTTTCGTCAATTCCTCAATCACTATCTCTGGCGCGCTAGCACACGGTACGTCAGGTTCTCTCTCTCTCTCGTGAGATTGACAAGTGTTGTGGGTGGGATTCACATATAATGGAAAGCCACTTCGCCCTCCTAAGGCGGTCGCAGGAACAGGACATAGACTGTCACTCTGGCGCTACATATTCCTCAGGCATGCCTTTTACTCTACCCTGTGGGGTCACTACCGCCAGAGCCATACCTCGCTTGTAAGTGTCGGAATGGCCTTAAAGTTGCCCTAAGGGTATATGAGGATGAAATACTGCGTCGGGCTGATTCAGGGTTGTCTTTATCCAGAGGCAGATGTTAATCCAGGTACCCCCGCTCTTCATCGCCACGAGATAGGTATGTATATAGGTCGCGCGCGATTAATGAATGGATAAATAAAAAAGCCACTACTGCCAAACACCGAAGTACTGAAGAAAAACATAGGGAAAAAAGGCATTATTCACTTCGATACCTATCATCCTTTGGGCAGCTTTTAATCCCGCGAACCTCGACAACATGCGGAGTAAAGAAATACCAGTCAATCCAGTCTCGAACCAAAACCGAACGAGAAACAAGAACCTCTAGCAAAACACTGGGGCCCTTGGCCTTTATCGAGCAATCAACAACAAAGTATTAAAAGAAGCTATTAAACAAGCCGATGAACGTGATGAACCGTTGCCCACGACTGGCCACGGTGCCATCAATGGGCAACCCAAATCGAATAAGAAGAAGGACGAGATTGGGACCTATCACCATGTTCATATTAAACGATTTTACAGTGCATAGGGTGTTTACTAGTAAGTACTCCGACATGAACGCCTGTTGCAGGGAAATTTGAACAGATTGGTTGTTATTTATTTATCCATTATTCATGCGACCTAGCTTCTTTTGTTTACTCACACTCGTATTCAGCCTAACTATGTAGACTATGGCGGCGCACATTTTGTCCGGTTCCCGTCCGCCGTCCGCGCAATGGCGGCACGTTGTAAGCTCCCCTTTGCCCTCCACCTAGGCATATCCCAGAGAGAATGGCACCCGGCCCCTTGGCCTCCACCCTCCTCTCCTCTTCCCGCTCCCGGAGCCCGGAGCTCTCATTCCGACACCTCGCTCCCCGCGTCTTCCTCACCAGGACCAGCTTTCCCACATCCGTAGTGGAGAGGAACTCTAGTACCGCCTGGCTGCACCCCCCGTCGGCAAGGAGGTCCCGGAGCTTGAACCGGCTCTTCCCTCTCCCGGTAGCCAATTGTTGTGGGGCATATACACAAGAGCTAGTGCCCTATAGTGCGCTACCTAGTGTACGAATCGTAGTCATCTTCACCTTTATCAAATTCGTCGTCTTCATCGACTTCGTCAATTTCGCCAAGATCGTCTGCGCTTATCATTATGTAAATTGGCTTCACGGGGACCCTTCCATCTCCGACCCCCGCCGTTCTTCATGGTCAGAAGCTGTAGTTATCCGGAGCTCCGGAAGTTTCTTTTTTTTCTTCAATACTCGCAAGCGACCATGTGTGATCATGGCGAGCCAAGGTTTTCACCAAACTCCGAAGCTTGCAATAAGCTGGGCGTTGGAAAACCAAAACACACTGGCGAACCGCAAAGGGCCCGGAAAGCCATAAAACTCAGCGACCACTACGAAACTAGCTAACTTGCCAAAGTCAAGTTAACTCTATCGATAGGCGAGTTACGATGAAACCTCCAGACGAACCTGTTGCCAGGGCTTTCTGGGCAAAACTCTTCAGCAGTACAAAGGATGCCAGCCTCTGGTAGGTTTAACCGGATAAATACCAAGTTTGAGGAAAGTTTTTGCTATCCGACCAAAGATAGTTGTGGGGTTAACGATCCACTTTGTCGAGAGAGGTTCCAATGCAGACTCATTCGCATGGATTTTAACGACTTCAATTGTCGACAATTCCCATCTAGCCTTCTGAAGGGGCTCACAAGTCCTCAGGCGTTACCCTTTAACCACAAGTGTTAAGGGTGCCCTGTAGACCAGGCCTGCTTCTTCCATCCTCCCGTGCATTGTTGCAGGGTGAGTTTTATGGCTTCCCAGGCGCAGGAGCTCCGGAAATGTTTCTGCTCGCTATTTTTTCCTGCTTCTTCTGTTGTTCGCTATGATTTTCAATGGCAGATTGGTTGTTCGGGCCATGCAAAGCTTCAAGATGACTGTTGGAACGAGTGGCGGAAGAATTGAGCAGTCTTCCAAAATTGTTGCGTCCACTAGATCCCTTCAGTATCCGCCCCAGGGGCTTCAAAATATAAGTAGACATACGAGCGTGAGATGTGATCACGGATTTGATCTAGTTAATGGCCGTGCTACTCGATCGATTGTTGGAATAATGAAGAATTAACGCTGGTTCTGATGAAGAATACACACCTGAGAACAGGCTCACCTTGCCGGGATGTGTACCTCAGAAATTTTGTATTGAACGGAGAGGGAGGGTGTCGTGCGGGGTGATGTGGGAGGAGACGAGAGTACAAGCGGTTACACTGTTGGAGACTTGTTCACTATAGAGGGGAAAAAAATCAAAGATTGATCTGAGGGTGGCTGAGAAAGGTACAGGTGAAGAAGATGAAGATGAAGATGAAGATGAAGATGAAGAAGAAGAGAGAGCTCCGTATAAGTACCGCCCCTTCTGTACCACCGACGTCAAGCTCTCTAAACTATTAGTAAAGTTCGATGACTAAGTCCCTACTTTGGAGTGAGCATGATTGGAAGCGGATCCGGTAGAAGATACGGTAGATTCATGGCTACTATGCTGAATAGAGCCAAATATATAGTGGATGTAGGTGCTGTCCTGCCAGCAATAAATTGGCAATTGATAGCTGATGGTCGTACTTGAGTGTGTATGATGTGTCGTCATTGCGAGCCAGCCAGTAGAGTGACTGCATGACGAAGTTCGGTCTGACGTTCGGCACAGTGGCATCCGTGAGTGGTGTTCCCGCAGATACCACGATTCCGCGGGCTGTGGACACGAAAATGACAAGATGAAGCAGTGAAGAGGAAGAAGCAGAAGAATATTTGTAAATAAGTGCTCTACAATCAGGTTCCGTTTACGCTTTTTTCTGCACCGCTGTTTCCACGGTTCCTCTTGCCTCTTCCCGAGACCCCCGGTTGCCATGTGAATACATATGGGCATAAAATGTCCGGTTTATCTATCATGATCACTTCGCATGAGGTACTTGCAGAATTACGTCTATATTGCTGGTCGATAGGCAGAGGCCTGAGGCATGCCGTTCCCATTGGAGAGGAGAATTGCATCCCCGATTCCCCGGCAGCCATACACGAACACACATGCAGGTAACCACTACCGAACTATACATACCGTGCTGATGTAGTTAGCGTCTTTCCACATAACTAGATACGCCAGATCATAGCGCGTCGTACAGCGCCGCAATCGAATCGATTTATAACCACGACCTCAGCTCTTCTTCCCAGTGCACCAATACCACCACTACCACCACGATACCTACCCCTCACCTTCCGTCCTCGGAAAAAATAAAAATAGAGAGAGTCCATAACCCGAAGAAGGAGAAAGCGATGGCACAAGTTTCGCCCGTGCCAGTCGCGACGGAGCAGGATGCACTCCTGCCAAAGCTTGACACTGATCCCGAAGCGCAGGCTGGCTCGACGGATCAAGACGACCTCGACAAGCCCGAGATCCCCGGTGTCGAGATCCAGTATATACTGCCAGCTCTGGGCTTAGGGGTAAATAGCATATCCGACTTACCTCCTCTCCCTACGATCTGTTTCGCTGATGCGGTGGTGAGCCGGTAAACTAGATATTTCTTGCGGCGATGGACAATACTATCGTATGAGAGCATCGACTTCACCGGACGAAGCGTCCCTACGTACTGATGCGGTCCGAGTTCAGGTTGTATCATCGTACGGAGCTATCGGAAACGACTTCCACGAGCTCAATCGCACATCGTGGATCGCAACCGCCTATCTCCTCACGACGACCAGTTTCCAGCCGCTCTACGGGAAACTAAGTGACATCTTCGGCCGCAAGGCGAGCCTGCTGTTCGCTTACGCCGTCTTCGGACTAGGATGCCTGGGGTGCGGGTTGAGCACATCGCTGGAGCAGCTGATTGCGGCAAGGGTGAGTGCTGGTGATTCGATTGGAGGTGGAGCGTGTGGCTGATGAGCGTTAGGCGATTGCTGGGATCGGCGGAGGCGGAATGACGACCGTCGTTTCTATCCTCGTATCTGATATCGTGACGCTGAGGTCCCGAGGGACATGGCAGGGTGTGTTGAACATTGTTTTCGCGGGCGGGTTGGCTGCGGGAGCACCGCTAGGCGGACTTATTGCGGATACTATCGGCTGGCGTTGGTACGAATTTCCCGCTTGTTGTCTACCACAGACTGACTGACGAGACGGGAAGCAAAGGTCGTTTATATTCCAGTTTCCCGCAACACTCTTGGCCATCTTGATCGTCAGCGTCTTCTTGCATCTACCGCCGACTGAGCAGTCTCCGACGACATTCAAGGCTCGTCTCTACCGGGTCGATTTCCTCGGCGCATTCGTCCTTGTTGTAGCAGTCCTTAGCTTCCTCATAGGCCTTGACCAAGCCAGCGATCTCTCGCTCACTTCACCCCTAGTGATTGGCGGCCTTTCCATCGCGCTCGTCTTCTTCTTAGCGCTCATGTACGTCGAATCCTTCGTCGCAGCGGAACCCCTCGCACCTCCCCATATCGTCAAACAACCCACCATCCTCGCCAGCTGCCTAGCCAACTTCTTCTCCCTTGGCGCGAATATGACCATGCTATTCTACGTCCCGCTCTACTACCAAGCTTCCGAAGCGCTCTCGGCGCACCAGGCCGGACTGCGTCTCCTCCCCGCGATCGCAGGCGCAGTACTCGGCTCCCTCAGCGGAGGAATAATTGTGCAGAAGACGGGTAGATTCTACTGGCTGACGTTATTCGTGTACACGCTCTCGACGCTCGGCGGAGTGCTGGTGGTGATTTCCTCGGCGCGCGCGTCGCACGTGGGCATCAGCATCGGTATCCTCTTCACCGGCTTCGGAAACGGAGCCGGTGTGACGACGACGTTGGTCGCGCTCATCGCCGCTGCGGGCAACAAGGACCAGGCTGTCGCCACGGCCGTGAGCTACCTCTTCCGTGCGCTAGGAACGGTGGCGGGTGTGAGCATCGGAAGCGCTCTCGTGCAGGGACAGCTGAGACGGGAGTTGGCCAAGCGACTGACTGGCGACGATACCGACGAGATCGTGAGGAAGGTTCGGGAGAGTCTAGAGTTCATCGGTACGTTGCCTGAGGGGACTAGGGAGATCGTGAGGGCGTGCTATAAGGACGCGGTGCGGATGTCGTTCACATTCGCCGTTGCACTCGCGGTTTGTGCGATTGTCAGTGCGGCCTTCATCAAGGAGAAGAAGCTTAGGAGGTGATCTGGATCTTGAACCGATGTTGGGTTCATCTATTTTCGAGACAGGAATTATACAGTTAGAGCCTGGGTATGGTCTTTTAGAATGCATTTTAGGTTGCTTGGTGTATGAAAAATCAGTTTCTATACCATTCTCAGACGAGTGGAGCAGCGTCATAAACCATCACCCAGAACCTTTTATTATCCACAGCCCAAGATTTATATATGCGCCCAGTAACTGTCTCTACATCAATCGTCGAAAGTGATCTTCTTCGCTTTGACATTTCTGTGAAAACTCATTAGCACCGTCTTTCACCGAGAACTGGCAAGTGGGAAAGAGGGAGAGGGAGAGACAAACCCGTCATTCTCTCTGTAGAATGCACCATAGGCCGAGTGCTCCTTCTTCTTCACCGTCGTCCCGAACTTGAGCAGGCTTTCCGGTACGTTCTGTTTAGCAGCCTTCAGGATGTTCACGAGGGCGCCCGAGTGTGCCTATACGATCGAGTTAGCTCGGGGCTGCCGTGTGGGAGGGAGGAGGAACCGGGGGGGGATAACAGCGACTGACCTTGTCGTGCTCAGTAAAAAAGGTATATGCCATTCCGTTGGCACCGGCACGTCCAGTACGGCCGATGCGGTGGACATAGTCCTCGATGGTGAGGGGGAAGGTGACGTTGAGGACGAGCTTGACGGCAGGAATGTCCAGACCTCTGGCGGCGACGTCCGTGGCGACGAGCAGAGGGCACTGTCCGGACTTGAATTGGCCCAGTGCTTGCGTGCGTTGCGGTTGGCTGAGATCGCCATGTATGCCGGCAACCCTGCAGCCCTTCGACCGCAGGAAGCTTTCGATCCTGGAAGCCTCCTTCTTGTACAGGCAGAATACGAGGATCCTGTCGTCTTTGTTGGCACCGGACTGGTGCTGCTTGACTAGCTGCAAGAGGCGCTGCTCCTTCGCGCGCTGGTCGATGACTTCGACGGTCTGCTTAATGCGTACATTGGCGCGTAGGTCGTCGCGCTCGCCGATGGTGATCTTGACGGGCTGTTTCATGAACGTTGCGGCGAGCTCGCGCACAGATTGCGGCCAGGTGGCAGTAAACATCAGGGTTTGGCGGGACTCTTTCGGCGGGCAGGCGCTGATGATGCGTCGGATGTCTTCCTCGAAACCTAGAGGGATAACGTCAGCAATTATTTTCATGGAAGCGGGGAGCGGCGGAAAGCTCACCTTTGTCTAACATCCGATCGGCTTCGTCAAGAACCAGATACGACACTTTGCTCAGATTCGCAGCTCCCTCGTTGATCAAATCATTCAATCGTCCAGGCGTGGCAATGATGACCTGGGCAGTCGTGAGTTTCTGGCGCTGCTCCTCCTTCGGCACACCACCGTAGAGACACACGGCGCGCAGACCAGCATCCTTGGAGTACTTCTCCAGCACCTCGAAGATTTGCATCGCCAATTCTCGTGTTGGGGAAACAGCGACGACCCTGACGCCAAGCTTGTCCTTTCTGCCCGACGCTGCCAGTGCCAAAACGTGGCGCATGGCAGGAACAGCGAATGCCAGCGTCTTTCCGGAGCCAGTCTCCGCCACGCCGATGCAGTCGTGTCCGCCAAGTGTGAACGGCCATGTAGCGGCCTGAATCGGCGAGGGCGTCTTGAATTTGGTGAAGTCGAAACTGTTCGGTGGCAGGTAGGAAAACTGTGTGATGGGGCGCAGGTTGAGCTTGTGGGGATCATCGACGAAAACACCGTGCTCCTTCAGAAAGGCCTCGATAGTCTCGTCGGGCAAGGCAGTGAGCTCGGCACTTTGTGTGTAGCTCGCCGTCGAAGTGGGAGCTGTTGCCGACAGCATCGGGGTGTGGGTAGGTCGCTCCGGCTCCACAGAGGCATTCGCGCTCGATTCGCTCTTCTCGGCAGCCTTCTTTTCCTCCTTCGCGGCCTTCTTTGCAGCTTTGCGCTCTTCCTTGGACGGTTTTGGTTCAGCGGTTGAAGTCTTCGGCGTCGCAGAATCGGCCGTCTCGCCTTCCGCCTTCCCCTTCTCCTCCTTCTCCTGCTTCTTCTCCCTCTTCTCCCTCTTCTCCTTCTTCTCCTTCTTCTCCTTCTTGTCCTTCCTCTTCTCCTCCATCCCCGCAACCGGCGCACCGTTGCCCATCACCACGTCGACGACCTCGCACTTCTTCTCGAGCTTCTTCTCCAATTTATCCTTCCTCGTTTTCTTCGCCTTGACCGTAGGCGCACCGGCCCCCATCTCGACATCTCCAATTGGACGTTTCGGCATTGCAGTGGTCAGCCGTGTGTTGGGTTGGTTGGTGTTGTTTTGCACTCGGGGTTTTGAAGGTTGACTTTTTTTTTATCGCGTGTATTTACTATGTAGGTAGTTACTCTATCTGCGCGGAGTGGCTTGGCGGAAAGGGTTTCATTATTGAGGTTGCTCGTTCATGCTTGTCGCAACGGCCAGGCATACCACAGAGGACGATATACATATCGAGCGAGACGTCAGAACAACACGAACGGAAAGACGGGAGGTTGTTTATTTACGCGTTGCCCACGCGAACTAGTAGAGCCGGACGGCAGATGGGAACATACACATGTAGGTACATATGTAGGTACATACTTGAATGTGTAGATTGCTAGCTATAGTTTCATGAGTGAGGGGCGGCAACAAAGATCACCAGACACCAAAACCTACCTACAGCCTTGGGTGCGTATTTGCGGCTTTACTGACTGTCGTATACAGTACTTATGTCACCAGCGTGCCCCTTAACAACCGGGTAAGCCAAAGGTTCCCATCGACTTCGTGCCATGCACATCTAGGGTCGGGAAGGCCACCCACTTGGACCACCCAGTCGTCTAAATTGCATGGCTTCCTTTTCCGAGCTCGAGGCGAAATCGAGGCCGAGGTGCAGGCTAGTGGTACACAATTCGAGATACCGCGCCCGCATCTCCATATGCCACATGGTGGCATATATCTCATATCTATTGCAACCTAGACTTCGTGCGTCACTCTCTGCTAGCCCGTGGGCTGGCTGTATTTTAGGCTCACGCTTCACGAGTATATCGAAGCTCAATACCCCGAGTCCCAAGGTTCCCCACATCACCCGCGCCCAGATGTTGAACATGGGATCCAGCTTGATTTTTTATTTATTCATTATTCGCATGCGACCTAGCGAGATCAAGGCGAGTGGATCCAGCTCGATGGCGATGATGACGATTCATTGATCGCATGCAATCCTATCGGATCATGGCGATATGTCTAGCTCGATGGCTGCGAGTCGTGACCTGATGTACATATGTAGATACATGTGGTGTGTCCCGAGTGACGTTTCATGAATGACTCACTCTTTCAACCGGCATTGCATATGTAGTGCAACACCTGCTGACTTGAATCGATCCAGTGTTGACAGATCCCGACGCATAGCCGAGTCGCCCACGTGCGCGGCTTAATTGATCATTATTTTTCCGTTTTCGCTCTGCTATCTCCAGTCCGCACTGGCAGATAGGTAGTCAGCGTTCCCAGTTCCTAGTTCACTGTATCCGTGTCTGTGGCGGATGCGAGCAGGTGATATTTGTTATTTCCCCACTCGTAAGAATGCGATATTGGAAGCAATCACTTGTACAGAAAGGAGAGAATAAGAGTTCCCCGAACCCTAAACTCTTACCGACCCGGAAATTCCCCCTCCGCTGCAAATCGAGGATGAGCGGACCGCAGCCAACCAAAGAAACGTAGATCATACCTCCACCGGCGTAGTGGCGAGTTCCCCCTCCCCCTGTGCGGCGCTACCCCAACCGCCCGGGACTCGCAAAGGTCGCAATGACAGCGCGCATGCACCTGGAGTTTCGGACCGAGAGTTTCCGGTGTTTGTTCTGGAGGGATCCTTTGCTTGGCCTATATGGACGCGGAGATTCGCCGACTACTTGCGGCAATTACGTGGGAACTACTCTGGCAGCATGGGGCATGGAACGAATCGGGGTTCGAAAGCAAAGCTTATTCTTCCGCGGGCAGCCACCGAGGATGCGCTATTATTGCCTGGTCCGCCGGGAAGTCTTTCGGTTTGACCCGAGTTGGCGTTGTAGAGTGTGTGCCGACAAGTGCCCGCCCATATGAATCATGATACCGTTGTGTGAAGCAGTACCGGTATCACCGCTTACGGGCTCAAGATACACAACCACCTGTGCAGATGTGTGTTTCGACTGCTGCAGCTGGGACATAACACGCCGCCACATAACAGTTCTGTGCCTTGCCGATATAGGTACAAATAAGTATGTATGATCCTCGATATAACTGTCGAAGGGGATACTGGTACATATGTACTATAGCTCTGGACGGACTCTGCAGGCGGTTACGTATCATATGGATGACCAAGTATATGGCTACTGCAGGCGGTTCTCGAGGCGCAGGGCAGGTGGGGCAGCGCGGGGTCGCGGGCGGTGGACATATTTGGGTTGTACAGCAACCATCCACGGACCGGTCTGTGTGCACTTGTCAACTTCTTCCTGCGCATCAAAGTTCGTCCCAACCGTGGAGGTAGGATAAGGCCAGGCCGTTCACTTCCCGGCTGTTGATGACCGGAATTGTATGTAGATAGGCGCTACGCGGAGCACAACGGGCGGTAGCTGTTGGCACCGTCAGTCATTGGCCCTTCCGTAGCGCTGGATGGACTTGAAACCCGACAACTCAGTTAGCTCTGCGTATGTGCGTGCGGTGCGGGCTGAAGATTTTCTGTGCCCGAGTGGCGATGCATCCGTGATGAATGGCGATGGTTGGAGAAAGGTGCAGGTGGGGGAGAGGGCATGAGGCTACACATCTCATTTTAACGCTGTTAGCAGGACGCAGTCATGGTCAAGCCAATCACAGCTGGCCGTCCTCAATTGGGTACCAAGATGGCTTTACAGATCTTTGCTCGAGCTGTTTTTTCTTTTCTTTTTCTGCTTTTTTCCCTCCCTTTCTTTTTTACGCTACATTCGCGTGACCGTCGACCGTCACCAAGCGAAACGTTCAGTGGGAATCATCTAGGCACAGTACCGGTACGAATTTGTATTGATCCCGCGCAAAGGAATTCGGAAAACAATGCCCATTGCCGACGCCAACGCGCGAGGCCAAATAACCGACCGAGGTGGCTGTCAGGAGAACGTCCGCAAGCCTGACATCTGCAACGCGCTTCTTCGCGCCCACGGTCGGTGAGATAAGTATGGACGGTATGAGCACTTGCATACATATCCGACTTCCCGCATGTCATGTCGGCTGGAATGGATAATAAGAGGTCGAGGAGGCTTCCTCTCCTCCCTCTTCTTCCCATTCCTCTCAAGCTGCGATCTCCCTTTCTCGCATTCCACCCGTTTCCCCCTCGATTTCGCACCTTGCGATCCCGACTCGACTCCGGCCGAACTGTTCTGCAACCGATCAATCCGCCCATCCGCCTTGTCCCTGTTTCTGCTCCAATCTGGCACCTGATTTGATAATATCGATCGATAATGGTCGATATTTCGCCCTGATATTCCTTACGCCACACATTTCTAGCAAGCGTATCCCGCCCATTCCCATCGCGCAGGCGGGCGATCCGGACAACGGCCGATCGTTTTGAATTTGCCGAGTTCGACTGGACAGCCGGACACCGGACACACCTTTCTCATATCCCCCTCGCAGACGGAAACGGTGTCGATTTCCCTTTTGCGATTGCGCCCCGCCGCCCACCACTGGGTGTTGTAATTGCAATTGGCGCCGCTGGCCAGAGCACATACATACACCTCACACATACGTCCCACTCGGCCTCTCGCTCTTGCTCTGCTCGTCGCTCCCCTGCCCGACCTGCCGGAAGAGGTGCAGGTGGTGTGTCTATCGCATACCGACTAGCATCTCCAGTCCAGCGTGCGTGGTGTCAAGACGCAACCAGGCCGAAAGAAAAAGAAAACAAGGACTGGGTCAGAAAGAGAGAGTGTGTTGTGCGAGAGGGAGAAGAGAGAGAGAAGGGAGAAGAGAGAGAGAAGAGAGAAGAGAGAGAGAAGAGAGAGGGGATAGAGAGAGAAGAGAGAGGAGAGAGAGAAGAGAGAGGAGAGAGAGGGAGAGAGACAGAGTCGGGACGGAGACGGGAGAAGAGAGTCGGACGGGTACAGAGAAAGAAGGCTGCTCGGTTCTGCTCCAGTGACGAATGTGAAACTGTGAGGTACGATGATGATGGCCCAGCTGTGAGGTTGGTCGGTTGGTCGGCTGGTCGGTTGGACCTGAGACTAAAAAGAAGCGAAACCCGCAGCGTGAGCAATAATCGACGTCTCTAAGTTTTGCAGCCAGACCCATCACTTGCATCCGCCCCAACAACAGCTCAGCTTCAGGGGTTGCCGTGCGTGGCCCGGGCGTTCGAAAAAAAAAGAGCCCACCCTCTCCGTTGGTTCTAGCTTCCTTCTCCTAAGTCAAACTGTCCTTCATCTCCAGAAAAGCTGATAGATAACCACAGAGTCCTGCCCAGCAACTGAGAGGTCGGGTCTCAGGGGGCTGAACGAACCTTTGTGTAAGCCACGCTATCGTCGTTCCACCACTCACGTTGTTCGCGCCCAGCGCCGGAGGACACACCAGCTTCTTCCCAATTGAGCCCTGCGAGTCCGAGGGGAATGGTGCGTTCAAGCCGAGTCCCACCACCTACAGCAGTAGCGGCAGCATCCCCATCTCCGTCCCTTTCGGTCCCCTCATCGCTGCCGTCTCTATTCCATCAGCATCCCCCGCAGGGACCTTCGGGGTCCACGGCCGATCTTGGAAGATCCAACAACCCACGGGGACTGCTGGAAGGCTGGAGTCTACCTGAAAGGCCGCATACCAGACAGGCAGGTGAGAGCAGTCGAACATCAAGGGGACCGCATCGCAGGACCTCGAGCTTTGTATCCACCAACACTACCATCACACGGAGTAGCAGTGTCGACCTTGGCCGCAGACCAACGATCACCACAGCAACGACTGCCGTGCATGTTCGGCCGGTACTACATGTGAATCCAAAGAGTGTCGCACGCACAAGTCACTCCGTGTCATCCTCGCCTCAGCGACGGAACCCGCAACCTAGCACCAGCTCGGCGACCACGACGCCATCGACGGCTGTTTCGACTGACAGCTACCTCTACTGGAAGCAGGTGCCAGCTCTACCGGCGGCACCATCACTACCTCCGATACTCCCAGATCTCAACATCCCGCGGCCGGAAAGCGACGACTTCTCGAAAATCCCAGGGATCACCACATCGCCTCTGCTACCACCGTACCACGAAGAAAGCGCTCCCCCGAAGCACGTGGAGACTGAGCCTACACCGCCGCCGCCGCGCGTCCAGCCGAATTCTTCCAGGCCGAGTCACGTTAGAGCCAGATCGCGTAACAAATCACAGTCTCAGAAAGCCATGTTGGGATCCGCATTGGAGAAGGCCCACACGGCAGTCACCTTGGACAATGCGGGGAATCTCGAAGGGGCCATGGAGGCCTATCAGGATGCGTGCGCATTGTTGAGTCAGGTCCTCAATCGGGCTGGCGGGGATAACGAAAGATTGAAGCTTCAAGCAATTGTAAGCACCTCGGTAGATCATGCTTTTTGGATGTAGGATGTGGCGAAAGGGAGGAGAATACAAGTCTTGAATGTTGCTTTTTCGAATGCTGATTGCGATCTCGAAATAGAAGGATGCCTATATGGAACGAATGAACGAGATACGAGCAATGCCGCCTCCTCCGCACAAGGAATACGAACGCAGTCTTCCTCCACGCCCTGTGACTGAAGAATTCACCGATGACGCCAGCTTGTATACGGTCGAAGACAACGAATCGACTCTTATGCCGACCGCTGCTCCCTCGATAGGCGATCGTTACGGCAGTCCTATACGAACGACAGTACCACCACGGCGCGATTCGTTGTACACGAGCCCAAATGGTGGTGCGCGGGAGGAGCGCTCACCGCCTCGTCTAGCGATGGCGCGTAACATAATGGCGCATAATTTCGTCCCGATACCATTGTCGCCAGTGCGGTCAATTCGGTCACCAGTGCTGGAGCCAGTGCTGGAACCGGACCACGATATTGGGCTTGACATGGGACTTGGCCAATCACTACCCGTCCCCGGAAGCAAGGAGTCCTTCACTTTCGGTGCTGCCGCGTTGTCTCCACGGTTTTCTCCGAGGAAAGCTGCGGATTACGGTATCCAGCGGTCATCGTCTGGCGCCTCATCCAGATCTTCTAGGTCGTTGATGCAGAGCCATTCGCGGCAAGCGAGCGAAGAAGTTTCGACATCATGGCTAAACACAATCGACGAATCTGGCAGTTCTGTTGGCGAACCATCGCCTCTTTGGAACAGGAAGTCTATTGGCCCACCAGATGAGCCCGTGGATAACTTGGATGACGATTTTGACGCGCAACTTGACGCGGCAGTTGAGGCGGCGTACGATGAAGGATATGTGGTTGGCTATCCTTTCGATGACGCGGATCTGATGCCCCAGGGCCCGCGACAAAATGCTGAAAGTGCAAAAGAAAGGGTGCGACAAGTGGAACTCGAGATGGAATTGGAGATACGGAACGAGAGGGAGAGGCGCCTGAGGATTGAGAGGGAGCGAATGCTTACCAAAGCAAAGAGAGAACTGGATGTCGACTTCTACGACGACGCTGACGAGGACGAGGACGACGAAGACGACGAATCCGAGGAGGAAAGAATGATGGTCGAAGAGATGACCAGGGGATATACTCTGGACTTCGATTTCGATCGTGATGCGAAGACGGCCCTACCCCGAGAGTCGATCTCTACACAGTATTCAGATGGCACCGTGGCAAGAGGTTCTTCCTCGAGTGGCTATTCATCAGGCACTACGTGGAATTCCGGGCATAATACTACAAGTATGTTCTTGACAACAGTTGATGAGACTCCCACGACTCCTCCACCATTGCCCCCCCCTCCTGTCCCACCGGAAGATTTGGAACATAGAGACATTGGCCCGTCGCCAACCAAGCCTCCACCTCCACCTCCACCGTCGAATGGAATCAAACACACCCTTATTGCTCCTGGGTTGGCCATAACCGAGCCTGCTGGGATTACACCTGGGATTCACTTAACCCAGCCCACCGGTGTCGCCCCTGGGCTGGCCGTAAACAAGCCCGTCGGCGTGCGGGGCCGCAGGCTTTCCAATCTATCGGAGCCTGTAGAACCGCTCACGATCGAAACTTCAAGCACTTCCAAGTTGGCGACAATAGACACAAAGCAGGTCCCTACCACCGTGGTGCAGGGCCCTTCGCCATTGTTCACAGCAGCAACAGAGCAACCACCACTGCCACCAATCCAACCATTAAGCATCCCCCCAAAGTCACCCTCCTATATTGCCTCTAGGCCCGGTACATCCCACGACCAGGACACCGACACCGATGCTCCGCTCACAATGAAAGGGAGCAGGCCGCTTTCACCACCCGTTCATGAACACAGCGGATTATCAGCTACACCCCTGCAGAAAACGCTGTCCAGCGAAAGCGCAACAGCATCCGGGTCCGAATCACCAGCTCGCATAGGATACACCCCCAAAATACCTGGAATTCCTTCGTTGCGGCAAATACAGTCTTCGGCCAGCCTGCGGAGTAGGAATCTGATAAGTCCCGACTTCGATCCTCCCAGTACTCCAAAGAGCGGCCTATTCTCATCCTCGAGTACGTCCAACCTCCGCAAGGGCTTCCCCCGATCGGGAACGCCCGCTGGTGTGCCGATGACACCACTTTATCCGCCGCCAACTGCCGGCCTTTCTGGTAGCGGGATGGACCTTTTCGACAGCAAGATTCATTCCCCAACTATGCCAACCAACGACGCTGATCGATCCGCACCGGCTCCTCTGGAGCCTTGCCCTCCGGAACCTCTGTCTCGGCCATTTTGGTTGATGCGTTGCCTCTACCAAACGATTGCGCATCCTCGTGGCGGATATGTCTCCACGAAATTATTCGTTCCACGAGAGGTGTGGTATATCAAAGGGGTGAAGATAAAGGCCATTGATGACAAAATAAATGCGTGTGATCTGGTTACTGCGGCACTGCAGAGACTTGCAAACGTCAAACAAGAGCAAGTCAACTCCGTTTTCGAGGAGATGCAGGCCCTAGAGGGAGTTTTGGACCGTGCACAGACGGTGTTGTCAAAGAAACTTGGAAACGAAGTCGGCGGCATCGGCGCGAAATCTCTTTATGGTGACAGTTCGACATCCGAGAGCAATGACAACATGGTGACCACAAAGGTTGGGAATACCGGCGGTAGCGGCAAGTACTTCTCACTGAGGAAGTTGCGCACCAAAGCATCAAGCAATGGTCTGGGCTCCACTTTCGGTAGTTCTCCATCCGGGTCGAATGGGGACTCGTCGTACAGTGGTCTGCCGATGGCCGGAGCAGGTGCAAATGCATCACTGCAGCCGAAGCGGAATATCGACCAAGTCGCTTTTGGTGGGCCACATGCCAATTACATTGCTGCGTTGGCAAAGCTGTTTGACGCGGCTCAAATCCTAGGTTTGCTTCCCCCGTCTTGTGAATAGATACAGGGGTTATTACTGATGGTACTCGAACAGATCGCTTAGCGGTTTTTGGTGATGTTACGATGCCCCAAAAAGTGCCCATAAAGCTGCGCATCGGCTTGGAGTTGAGCCATCGACACGCGGCAGAGTTCTTTGGCTTTTACATTTGTCGCTTCGTCTTGTCGGATGTTACGCTGCTCCTGGACAAGTTCGTCAAGAGGGGTGGTGAGTGGGTGTCTCAGTAGTGATCTCCGTTCCTGTCCCCCCTCTTTTGAAACATCTCAAGCGTCCGGGTTTCTGCTTCCGTTCTAGGCGCAGTCGCCTTATCGACGGCACACTACTCTGCTTCGCAGATGGAGACGGCGGGAAAAGGGGAGGGATGCTACATTCAGGCCTCTTCTTCGCGGACGCATTTGCGGTTTGTTATTTTTTCTTTTCTCGCATCGACTTGGGTCCCCCCTCCGTATAACCTTTTCTTTTTGCATTCTGGTGTGGCGCGCTTTGTATGCTGTCTTTGATATGAGCCTGTACTGTAAGATGGTGATAATTGGGGAAGGGGGGTTTGTAGATTGTAGTTGGACGGGACGTGATGGGGTGGGCGAATGGCTTTACTGGGTGGGTACCGGTGCATGTTTTTTTTTGCGGGGTGTGTGGGTGTGGCGCGGCGTGTTCTTTTTTTCTTTTTTTTTACCTCTCCACGATCTTTTTTCGGTAAATATCCCCTTTGACGATCCGGATACAGGATCATATCTTTTGTTTTCTTGTATGTATGTCTGTTTGCGGGTCTCCTCCGTTATCTACTTTGCTTTGCTTTACTTCTATCCTTGGGAGTTTTTTCGGGGGGTTTGAGATATCACGGGGTGTAGAAATGGGTTTTTTTTGTGGGGGGGGGGGTTGAATCGTGTGCGTACTGTAAGTAGTATGCTACGAGTGTTTTCTGTTCCGATGAAGCTTGCTGGAATCATGGAGGAGAGTCCGGTATTGGTTTGACATCAGTCGAATGTTCATTTTCTGCCAAGATCCGATTTCCGCAACCGGGGCTTCCAGGCTTCCAGGCAGCGGCTTTGGGCGCTCTACATACAGTGTCTGAAGGTAATCACTCCAGCCAGTCCCCGGAGGATGTGCGTAGGCATGTATGTATGTAGATATGTACATTACCTGGTGCCAGCCCCCGCGAAGATCAATCAATCGCCGCAGATCTGGGCTGGCATGGGCACAGGGGAACTAGGCTGATCGACTCCTGGTCTTGACGCTTTGCTAGAACCGGCAATGGAGCCTGTTGATCTCCCGCGCAGTCTGCGTTGCCTAGATATCTACATACATATCTACATAAATATGTACATCTGTCGAGACAAAATTTCGGTCATGCTCGGTCGTCGCTGGGGGGGGGGGGGGGGGGGGGGGGGCCCCCCCACACCCCCCACCCCCCCACAAGG
>Ga0307508_10000120_pt1 | contig 93316 bp, 93 predicted proteins | sample 9_EM_MG_FD_203089 | JGI IMG/M metagenome (GOLD analysis project Ga0307508, IMG submission 203089) | Populus trichocarpa ectomycorrhiza microbial communities from riparian zone in the Pacific Northwest, United States - 9_EM | ecosystem: Host-associated > Plants > Roots > Unclassified | place... | reverse complement strand
GTTACCGGAAACCGGCCAGGGGCACCATTCCGGTTGGTCCGGCGGCGCGGTCGGCGCGGATGTCCGATGCGATTGTCAAGCAGCGCATTCCAGTTGAAGCGGTGTCGTTGCGAGCCAACGGGTCTCGCGCGCCGCAACCTCTGCCGTCGTCCCTGCCTAGTGCGCAATTGCGCACGGGGGCCGGGACCCATACGCCGCGGCCTCGCGTTTCTGCACGGATGGCTGAGGGCTCGCACCAAAAGAACCGCCTGTGGTTATGGTCCCAGCGTTCGCCGGGACGACGAGCAATGTTGTGCGTCCGCGCATTCGATCGAGAACGTTGCCTGCCTATGTCCCGCACACCACCGAGAGGTACACTTGGGAGCAAATGCAGCAGAATTTACAACCCAGCTTAAGGCGATACGGGCGGAGAAGGTCAAGGAGCCGACGATCTAAAGGGCAATTACCCGCTACCACTGGCGCGCCGGTCATCGTCCTCGGGATGCATCCATACATATCGCGTGATCTGGCGTTCCGTGAACAACGCCCCGCGTGCTGACGTGTTATTCGGATCATTTGGGTTTGTATTCCTCTATCAAGTCGGGATTATCGATAAAGGACCGCTTGACTGTGCCAGCACACTTTCCGGCTTCCGGGCCTGACATCACGCGGACAGTAAAAATGTGACTGAAGAAAGTGATGTCCGTAATGCGTACCTCGGTCCCGACATCGACGATGCATGCCAGATATGGATAGACCCGAGATGGGTCGCGCGCGGCAAGGCCGAAATCGATATATCGATACGCTTCCTTCAAGGCTTGCTCATCAATATAAATGGGGACTACTTCACCATTGCTCTTAAGTTTGGTGACCGCCGCCATTGACGCGCTGCTACAAATTGCGAGGGCGCACGCCGTCACAGCCAGACTTTTTACGATTCGTTTCATCCGTCGCTCCAATTAGTTGGTAATCGAGCACGTCACCCGAGCCGAGCCGATTATCGTACAACCAGCATGATGTGGTGAAACGCGGTTCGGCATCATCGACGATGCTGACCACGGACTCGCCGGGGTTCAAGCTCCGTTTCTGCGCCACTTGGTCTGACCTTGCGCATGTGTTCACTCCACTTCTTTCCACGTCTCGACCGGTTTCGATACGCATCGAAGCTCGTTATATCCGTTTGGAGATTTGAGATCGCTGGTGCGGTTGAGAAGTCCGGCGCGTTGCTTGCATTGCTCGGCACTTGCGAAGGTCCCTTCGATGTCAGCTATCTGGCAGCTACTGGCTCTCTCCCAACCGGGAGATGTGACGATTGTGCACACCGCAATCATAAACATTTCAATCATGATGATCCTGCCTTTTCCTGACAAGCCTTGTACGCCGCTTGATAGCGTGAGTTGACACGGCACAGCGATGCGAACTTGTCGACGAACAGCACGACGGCAGGGTCTCGCTGGCGTCGTGCTCGATCTCAGTGACGGGGCACGCGAATGGATCGATCAAGATTTCTTTGATCTTGCGCATGGTCAATCCACTGGTTTCCATGACTGCGTCATTCGGGATACGCAGCTGTGTTTGATCACTCCGCTTGAAAATTGGTGATCTGGTATGTGGTCCGCTGCTCTCTTGCATTGCTCGGCAGTTTCGAAAGTCCCAAATCGCGTTTCAAGGTGGCAGCTGTTGGGGACCTTGGAATTGGGGTCGGCCCAGACCAAGCATTGAACAATCATGAAAATTTCAATCATGACGGCGGTCCTCCTGATCTAGTGATCGAGCATTATTCCGAAAAAGCCGATTGCAACGAAGATGGCAATCACGAGTAGGAAGCCACCGACGAAGCGGCCGATAGCTCCGGGTGAGTTATACATTGCGAGACCGAGCGCAACGCCGATCGCGATGATGATGATTTGCATCGCGGTGTCTTCTTTTTTTGTCGATGGCTGAAGCTGCCCAGACAAGAGCGACCACCCACCCGATCAGCGTCCACCCAAGAAACAGGTTGATGACAAAGATCGTATTCTGCTGCGGGTGTCCCCGAATCCAGGCGACGACTCAGGAATGAAGTAGGTGATGATCACGGTTATAGACCAGATCGAATAATGGGATTCTTCCATCACATCACCGCCCTTTCCTCACAGACCTTGTAGGCCTCCGAGTAACGCGCCTCGCTGCAACACAGCGATTCGAACTTGTTGACGAATAGAGTGGCAGACGAACTCTAGTTCTGTTTGGACAATGGAAGTGAACCAAAACGCCATCATGGTGAATCGCTGCGCCACAGAGTGACTGCGGCTGCCTCTACCACGTAGTACTACGGGGGCCCTCGCTCTTCCGCTGCGGCAGATATGGATCAAAGCAGCTCCGCCGCTATTGAGCGACCAACTGGAGCAGCGGCTTTTGTCACGAGGCTCCGGCCCAACCAGTTACCCGGCTAAACCGCTCGTCAGCTACCGGACCAATCGACAATTATCCGGATGGAATCCTCCTCCATTGGTAAAACGCGCCTTCGGGGCGCACATGCACTGTCACCGAAATCAACCGAAACGACGACAAAGGCCTCTCTTGGTAGGGCAACGCATCCACTCGGCATCGCCACCGGCGCCCAAGCCAGAACTGCGGCCGCGACCACCGCAGCGGCTCATCGTATGGTCTGGCTTAAGGCAGCCAAGTTGAGGCGCTTGGGCTCGAACGGAATTTCACCCGAAACCTCCAAACACTACTATTTAAATAGCGTCAGCTTCGATCGCTGATCTTGCAACCGTTAGTTCGCAGCACGGATATTAATCCGCGGTAAGGAATCCACAGGATGGCGGGTTGCGCCTTCGACTCCAACCCGCCCCTGCCGGCTATGCTGCAAGCTGATCGTCGTCGAAGTCAGTGTCTCGTCGGCGACGATCAGTCGATCCTGCGGCGGTGGGGCCTCATGCGTGCCCTATCCTACATAGTCCGCCCAGCACCAGCCCCGATATGGCCCAAGATGATAGTTTTGCGGGCATCCTCCATACGGGCCCGGCCGGACCTGTCGTATCCAACACGCCTGCCTTCCACGACCGAGCCAGTAGCCCGGTGGGCATAGACCAAACGGGCCGGCGGGGACTGACAGTGGATCAGCCTCTGCGTAAGTGGCGCACCCGACAAGGGTAACAGCGAGCGTCATTGCACCGATCACAGCAGAACTAAACTGGCGTTTTTTCATCGTTTCCTCTTTCGGGATTGAGAGTGAGCCCCAAGCAACTGAGCGGTTAGGTGCACCGCGGACGCGGTGATTCAATCCGCTCGGCATATACGTATCGTTTTGGACTGAACGATCGCTGAATGAACCGCTACGTTTGATAACGTTATGGGCTATAGCACTTCACAAATGTGCGAGTCGCCGGCGTCACATCTGATAAAATCGAAGCGCGTGGATTACGCATTCACCTGCGCGCTCAGGCTTCGGCGGACATGTCGCTTATCCGCCGTTGCCTATCCACCATCCCTCGCTGGTCCCATTTTCTTGCGCCGAACCGGTGTCCACTTTGGCCTTACAAGGGTTCGGTGCAGAGCGTGCCTCAGTAGGACAGGAAGCATTCCTTATGGACGCCTGGAATGGGATCGCCAAACACGTCGTTGCTGCACGGAAGACCGCCAGGCGGGCTTCGACGGTGGGCAAACGCGCCTTCTCGACCGTAATGGACCATCGCCCCTGCGGGAGCGTGACAAAAGCCTCCCTCGGTGGCGCAATGCACCCACTCGGCATGGGCCACCGGCGACCAGGCCAGAACTGCGGCCGCAACCACCGCAGCTGTCGTTAGGTATTTCATGGATATTTCCCTTTCACTCGCATGACCGTTATCCGCGGGATGACCGGACAATCGTAGCTCGCCCGGACATCGGCAATGAAGGCGCGCGCTAATGCGATGCATCATAACGTTACTTAACGTTACGATAGATTGAAAGCGCAAAACTCGTCATCAGCGGCCCCGGAGACGGCGCGCCTGGGACGCTGCGCATCGGCGCGGGCACCCCTTCACCGCGCAGGGCGGGGAGAGGGGCGCACCTTCGATGCCCGCGGGCGATTCGACCTGTGATCGTCAAGCGCCAGGTCGAAATCGCCGTCACGCTCCACGCGATCGTTCGCGCGTGATCCTCCGGGTCAAGCATGAGAGCATTGCTTTCCGGAGAACGCTTCGCACTTTGGCCAATGCCGCCCTTCGAGTCCGGATCATGTCCTAATATCGCCCGTCCTGCCGGGCGCGGAATGCCAGCGCCGCGCGCAGTTCGTTCACGGCGGCGCGCGAGGCGTTCAGCGCGGCCGCCTTGTGGCCTCCAAAATCGCTCGGCGCATTTTCCATGTAGTTGATCGCGTCCTCGAGGTTGCGAATGGCTTGCGCGATCCGCGGATGCATCTGGGCTTCGCTCTGCGCATTTGCGGTCGGCATGCCCAGCGCAGCCAGCAGCAGGCACGTGGCGAGAACTCCAACAAATCGTCTTATGACAGGCTCCGGTTTGAAGTGCGTCCCTTTTCAAACTCATGGCCTCGCGCGCAGGGATGAATGACGCGAGACCTCGGCAATCAAGATGCACGCTAATGCTATGCATCATAACGTTACTTAATGTTACTAAAGATTGAAAGTGTAAAAATCGTAACCCGCGGCGCCGGAGGCGGCGCGCCTGCAAATGCTGCGCGGCCAGCGTGTCGGGCCTTCGCACTCCCGCTACGCGACGGGTTTGTTCATGAACATATCCGGCCGTTCACATTGCGTTTGCGACACCGTCACTGATCGCGCGGCCAGCCTCGCCACGATGTCGAGCCCGCAGCCACTGGTCTGGTGCCCGGCCCGACGATATGCTATGGTGTATAACGCTATCCAGGACGACATAAGAGAGCGACAGGAGAGCCGATGTCGGCAAGCCGCGAGACCGACGACACGGACTTCGAAGACCTCGGCGATCTCCAGCGCGAGGTCGTGCAGGTGGTGTGGGCCCATGCGCCGGTCACCGCCGAGGTGGTCCGCGAACGCCTGTCCCGTCCGCTCAAGGAATCCACCGTCCGCACGGTGCTGCGGCGCCTGGAGGAGAAAGGTTACATCACCCATACGATCGACGGGCGCACCTTCGTCTACGACGTGGCCGCGTCGCGCGGAAAGATCGCGGCCCGGGCGGTACGCCGGATCGTCGACTGGGTCTGCAACGGATCGGTCGAGGAGGTTCTGGTCGGGATGGTCGATTCGAAGATGATCGACTGGAAGCAGTTGCGCATGCTCGCGGACCGACGGGGGCAGCGCGGGCGGAGACGCAAGTGATGCTCTGGCTGCTGGCCGAGGCGGCGCTGCGGTCGATGATGCTCGGCGCCATCGCCTGGCTCGGGCTGAAGCTCATGCGGGTGCATCATCCGCAGCTGCAGATGACGGTCTGGACCGTCGTGCTGCTGGTTTCGCTGACGATGCCGATCCTGACGCCGTGGATGACGATCCCGCTGCCTCCGGCGGCGCCGCGCACGGTCAGGATCACGTGGATCGAGCTGCCCGGAGTCACCGACCAGATGCCGCAGCAGTCGGAGGACGTCGAAGTCGCGGCGCCGTCGCCGCCACCGCCGCCGGCCGACGCCGCTCCGGCGCCCCCCGTTCGGGGCGAATCGCAATCATGGGCGATCGGTCTTTATCTCTACCTCTTCGTGAGCGGCGCCATGTTGCTTCGGCTGCTGGTCGGCCTGACGCTGATGTGGCATGTGGTCCGCGCGGCCCGCCGGGTCCGCGATGGATGGGGCGAGGGCGATATTCGGATCAGCGGCGTTGTGACCGTGCCGGTCACCTTCGGGTCCACCATCCTGTTGCCGGTCGGATACAGCGCGTGGAGTGCACGCAAGCTTCGGGCCGTGCTCCTGCACGAAAGGTCCCATGTCGCGCATGGTGACTTTTACGTGCTGCTGCTCGCATCCTTCCATCGCGCGCTGTTCTGGTTCAATCCCTTTGCCTGGTGGCTGTTCATCCGCCTCGGCGAACTCGCGGAGGCGGTCAGCGACGACGCCGCGATCGCCGGGCTCGACGGAGACCGCGACGGCTACACGGACGTTCTGGTCGAGATGGCGGCCGCCCCGCAGCGGCTGCCGGCAGGACTCGCCATGGCGCACCCCCGCACCGTCCATCGGCGTGTCCTGCGCATCCTCGCGGAGAGCAGCGTCCCGGGACGGATCGGCTGGCGTCGTCGCTTCGGTCTTGCAGCCGCTTTGATCCCGCTGGCGGCACTCTGCGCATTGACGGTTGCGCAAGGCCATGCGCCGGATCCCGCAGAGCGCGTTGCACCGGCGGGCGGGAGCGCGGCGATCGGCGCGGGCTCGAATGCACTGGACCGCTATGTCGGCCGGTTCCAGATCGGCGTCGCCACGCTGATCACGATCACGCGTGCCGGTGATCGGCTGTTCGCGCAATGGAGCGGTCAACCGACGCTTGAACTGACGCAAACGGGCGAACGCGAGTTCGTCAATGCGCCGGCACAGGCACATGTCAGCTTCGTCAGCTTCATCAAGGACAGCGGCATCGCGTACGAGGTCAGGTTGCGTGAGCCGGGTGTCGGTCAGGTGGGTGGCACGCGGGTCGATGCCCCCACCGCCGCCGAGATCGAAGCAACATTCCAGCGCCGTGACGCGACGCGGCCGGACCGCTTTCGCAACCAGACCCCGATGCCGGGCGGCGAGGCCATGCTGGCGCGCACGATCGAGGCGCTACGCGGCGATGCCCTCAACGAGAGGGACATGACCGGGCGCCTGTCTGAAAAATTGCGCGGACAACTGTCGATGTTCCACCGGTCGCTGCCGACCCTCGGCGCGACGGAGCAAATCGTCTTCCGCGGCGTCGGGCCTGGCGGTTACGACGTCTACACCGTGAAGTTCGCGAAAGGCCGCGCTGATTTCCGGATCTCTCCGGCAGCCGACGGCAGGCTCGAGGACGTCAATTTCTATCCTGTCGGCGACGGCCGGCCGGGTGGGCTTGCGGCGTGCACGGAGGAGTCCACGCTCAAGGTCCCCTCCAGCTCGGCTCCGATCAAGCTGTTGCTGATCAACCGCAGCGGCGCAGAGGCGCAACTGTTCTGGCTCAATGCTGCCGGCAAGCGCGTGCCCTATGGGACGATCGAGAATGACGCGTCGATGCGAATCATGAGCCTCGTCGATCGGCCCTATGTGATCGCCGATCCCGCCGGGCGATGCCGCGACATCCTGCTGCCGGGGGAGGCCACGCGCGTTCATGTGATCGAGCCGCTCGGCGTCTCGGCCGTGCCGAGAGCAACGCCGCTCCCCGGCAGCCGGGAGGCGCTGGCGCGGCACATCGATGCCGTCCGCCGCGGCGCCCCGGATTACGATCGGATGACGGCCGAGGTGGCAGCGGAGACACGCCTGCATCTCACCGCGCAGCAGGTCCTGCTGGCGCGACTCGGCACCCTTGAGGAGCTGCAGTTTTCCGGCGTCGGTCTGGCCGGAAACGACACCTACACAGCCAGGTTCGCGAACGGGTCGGTCACGTGGCAGATCGGCCTGCTCGACGGCGGCCGGATCGGGGCGGTCGGACCCGGTCCGGAATATTGAGGCGCCCCGGCGCACCTGCTTCTTTGCCGCGCGGTCCCGCCGACACGATGCGGCTAGAGCGCGATGACTTTTGATTGAATCGGGATGCGCCGCTTGCTCCACCTCGCCCCGCTTGCGGGGAGAGGTCGAAATTCGCGATAGCGAATTTCGGGTGAGGGGGGACTCTCCGCGAGCTGAATTCGCGGTAACAGCCCCTCACCCCAACCCTCTCAGAGCGAGCTTTGCTCGTCTCGGCCCCGTAAGAACGGGGCGAGGGAGCTCACTTCCGTGGCCGCAACAAACTCAACCTAACCCCATCATGCTCTAGGGCGAACGTCCGCTTTCGTTCTCGGCTATCTTCCCATCCATGCGCACACGCTACGCCGGAACCGACGATTTGGCCCGACTATTCCGTTTCAAGGTCTTCGAGCTTGATTCCACGTCCTGCACGCAGGCTGTTCCGCGCCTGCTCGATACGACGCAAGAAGCGCGGATCATGCTCGAGACGGTATTCGAACCAGTCCTCTTCCGACTCGAAGCCGATCAGCACGCCGGCCGGCTTGCCATGGCGCGTGATCACGATCTCCTGCGTCTCTGCTTCGCGGAGAAATCGAGACAGGTCGTCCTTGATTTCGGACAGCGGAACTTCCTTCATTCCGGATCTGCGAATTGTGCGAGCCATGCGTTGACCTCCGATTTGGCCACGACCGCCAGAACTTCGACGGTCGCGTCGGTTGCCGGGGTTGCTACGATGCGCCGCGGTTGGCGTGGACAAGTTGTATCGTTCAGCGCCGTCCGCTTCACCAGAGTCTCCACCATGGCCGTTCGCCACCGGCTTGCGGGCTCATCCGCACCTGAGTTCCCGAAGCGCCATAGAACTCGCCGTCGTCCCCCTGCACCTTGGCTGACAAGGCCTGAGCCAGCGACCACATTTTTTGAAGAATTTCCGGGTCCGGATTCTTAACTACAACGTTGCCCGCGTGGAAGCTGAACCATGCCATGCCGTTATCGCCGTGACGTGAATATGCCGTCCAAACTGATAGACCTTCGTTTTCGATTCTCAGAACGCTTCCATCCCCAACACTGGTCTCGGCATACCCATCCAAACGCATTTCGGGATCTGCGCCGACGACCGCTATCCATTCGGCGAGCGGAATCTCGGGGCCGTTCATATCCGACCAGCGCTGTTTCCTCGTAATGTGGACATCGTAACCCATTGGTCCCCCCGACTGCAGGACGTCGCCGGCAGCAATATCGTGCTTTCAGCAGGCAGATCAGGATCGATCTGATAGCGCAGCTTCAACCGTAAGCGGCACCTCGCGCGCATCCATCCGATGGCAGCATCGTACAATATCGCACAATGGCGCTCCACGGCCGATGAAGATGGGCACTATTGCTTCGCCGTGGCGCTATGATGCTGCGGCCGCCAAGACGATCCTGCCGGATAACCAGCGACGGACTACGATCTTGCTTATGGGCGGCCGTCTTCCCGATTTCGCTGGTGGTCCGGGTACCCTTCGATAGCGGCCCTTTCGACCAATCGCGGGATCGACCTGATGGGCCAACAAGAGACATTCCACGCGAGGGCCATGGTGATTGGGCTTAGAGGTTGTTTCGCAAGAAATCGGCGACCTCGGCCTCGATTCGGCGATGGATCGCGGCGCGATCGACCCCTGCCGCGTCCTTGCAGGCGGCGGGCATTATCTCCGCAAACGCGGGCGGGCAGGGATCGAAAAAGATAAAATGTCCACCAGGCACGGTCTCCTGCCGCGGCGGGCGCGGCAATGCCGCGGCAAGCGCAAAGATATTGCCTTCCGCGGCGAGTTCACTGTGCTCGGCGCGATAAAGCAGAACCGGCATCCGCACCGCGGTCAACGCGTCCCGATCGAACGGGGCGCCGAACGGATCCATCAGCACGAGCGCCTTCGCCGGAAGCACGTCGGCGGCTTGCCCTAAGATAAGGTGCGAGGTGTCATTCGTGTCGAGGCCGTCACACGCGAGCGGATCGTCGGTGCGCGCGCGGCAGTATGAAACGAGGTGGGCAAAGTCCGGTGTTGCGCCGGCGGCGATGAGCGCCACCGCGCCGCCAAACGAGTGGCCCATGATACCCAGCCGCGAGCGATCCGCTTGCGCGGCGAAGCGTTGGTCGGCGAGGACCTGATCGAGAGCCTTGTGCAGTTGTCGCTGTCGATCGTGGAAGGGCCTGGCCCCGGAATGGAACGGCGCGATGACGATAAAGCCCTGTCGTGCCAGCGAGGCAATCAGATCGCGGAGAGGCAGGGGGCTTCCGCCACGACCGTCGCCGTGTGAGAACAGCAGAACCGGGAACGCCTTCGCCGTGGCGATCGGTGGGTTAAGACTCGCGTGGATGGTCCACGGCCCGGCCTCGAACGGGGCTTCGGCGACGTCGGTCGGGTAGGCTACCAGAACCTCGAACGGGACTGTCGCGAACGGGACTGCGCCCTGCACGATGACGCGCGCGACGCCCGCGCGATACGGATCATCCGCGCGCGCAGGCGACGGGCTGCCGACGAGTGGCACAAGCAGCGAAAGCGCAATCGCCGTTGCGAGAACGCGTAGTCGGGCAAGGCCGGCGGGTCGCTTGCACATGTTGGCTATCCTCGCTTGATACGTGACATCAGACGGAATGCTGTTCCGGTTCGAGTATCGAGACGGTGCGGCTCATACTCGCGAACAGCATTTAGCAAGGTACCAAAGTACCTGTCAAAATATGTCAGTGGCGCTAGGCTTGGACACCCTCCCGGGGCAGAGCAATCAGGTCCTGCAGGTTGTTCGACGTCCATCGGAGCGCGCGGAGTCAGGATAGGCCCAAATCCAGGTGCGAGTTCGAGGCCTCCTGTGGGTCATTCGCGTCGTGGTGGCCGAGCACATCGAGCACCGTCTTTTGCAGCCGAAACGTCTCGAGGAAGTCTTATCGGCCGTCCTGCATCGCCGGAAGGAGCGCGCGGAGCTGTTGGCGCGATGCGCTCAGTTGTTCGGCGGTCGGAGGCGTTTTCACCTCGTCCATCGTCTTCAACATCGCGGACGGAGGCTGGTTGAGGTCGCTCACCGGCGGAAAGCTGGGAAAGCGCGCCAGGAGTTCTCCAAGGAAGGCGTCGAATTCGGGTTGGCGGCGAACGACCACCCAATCTGTGTTGATATGTCGGAAGAATTCCGTCGCCTGAGGCTGTGTCAATGGCACGTCGCTGTACCAAACGCCGAGGTCGAAACTCCTGCCTATGCTCCTCCGGGGTATCCAAGATTGGTTCAAGTGACCATCTGACGCCGATGCCCGGCAGAATAGTTAGCATTGCCCGTTGCCCAACAGACCGTCCACCAAGCCGGCATCGCGGCGCCGCGGCGGCCGCCTGCTACTTTGCGTGGGGTTGTTTTCGATATTTCTGGTTGGGAGCCGCGACGACACGGCGTGGCTGCGAGAACCCTGCTTGAGGCCGCACGCACCGGCGAGGCCATCGCTGGAGCCGCAATGGCGCGCCCGAAGAGACTCCAATTGCTGACCCGCACCCGCCATCAAAGCCCAAGGCCGCACGCGCCTCTTCACGATGATCAGAAATAGGCCGCCGACAGCGGCGGCCATCACGCCGAGCGGCAATGAAGGAGATTGGCTCTTGGCCGGCGGCGCCGAGCCAATCTCCTATGCGTCAGCTTCTCTTGCGCGAGCGACCTGCACGCGCATGACCAGCGCCGTTACTGCGACCGGTCCGAGGTCCAGCCCTTGTACTCGGCGACGTTGTCACGGGTCACGAGCTTCGACGGCAACAGCTCGACGGTCGACGCCGGCTTCTGGCCGTTGAGAATGCCGACGCCGATCTGCATGGCGCGGCGCGCCATGAAGAAGGGGTCCTGCGAGGCCGAGGCCTGGATCTGCTTGGCCTCGGGATCCTTCAGCGCGGCCTCGATATCGGGTGCGCCGTCGACCGCGGTGATGACGATGCCGGTGCGCTGCTGCTGGCGCGCCGCGAGGTCGGTGCCGATCGCCTGCGGGTCGTTGATGGCGAAGATGGCGTCGATCTTGGTGAAGCGGGTCAGATAGCCTTGGGTCACGGTCAGGCCGCCTTCGCGCGACCCCTTGGCGTCCTGATCGCTGGACAGCACCTTGATGCCAGGGCTCTTCGCGAACACGTTCTTGCAGCCCGTCACCCGGTCGATCACCGCGGACACTTGCGGCCCGTTCTCGATGATCACATCGCCCTTGCCGCCGAGCTTGTCGACGATGTACTGGCAGGAAATCTCGCCGGCCTGCACATTGTTCGTGGTCACCGTGGCGTCGGCGCCTTCGGCTGCGGTATCCACGGCGACGACGGTGATGCCGGCCGCCTGCGCCTTCTTGATCGCGGGCGCGAGCGCCTTCGGATCGCCGGGGTTCAACAGGATCAGGTCGACGCCGGCGGCGATGAAGTTGTCGATCTGGGTCACCTGCTTGCCGAGGTCGTATTCGAAGCCGACGGTGGTGATCTTCACATTGGGATTGGTCTTCTTGGCCTCGAACTCGGCGCCCTTCGACAGCGCGACGAAAAACGGGTTGCCGAGCGAACCCAGCGAGATGCCGATCGATTTGAGCTCCTTGGCGAACGTCGGTGCAGTGCTCAAGGCGAGCGCCACGGCAGCGCCGGCAAACGATGTCTTCAACATTGGCTTCCTCCCAGGTCCATTTTTTTGAATTCGCAGCACGGCGGACCGATTGCCGTGACGAAAGTCCCTCATTGACGACATTGAACCTTGCGCGGTGCGATCTTTCAAGTGCGCGCCGAACCCTGCAGCCGATACCGGTCGAGCGCCACGGCGCCGATGATGACCAGACCCTTGATCACATATTGCCAGACGTCTGAGACACCGGTGAGAATGAGGCCATTCGACAACACGGCAATGATCAGGGCGCCGACCAGCGTTCCCCAGATCGAGCCGATACCGCCGACGAAGGAGGTGCCGCCCAGGATCACGGCGGTGATGGCGTCGAGCTCGTAGGACTGGCCGAGCTGCAGCCCATTGGCTGCATAGAGGCGCGCCGCCTGCATGGCGCCGCCAAGCCCGGCCAATAGCCCCGACACCCCATAGACGAAGATCAAGACGGCCCAGACCTTGATACCGGCGAGACGTGCCGCGCTCTCGTTACCTCCGACCGCATAGATATGCACCCCGAGCACGGTACGGCGCAGCACCAGCCACGAGATCAGGATGACCAGCAAGGCGATCACCGAGAGCCAGGGAATCGAAACGACGCCGGGCACGAGCGTCAGCGAACCGTTGCCGATAAAGGCATAGGGAATGGTGGAGTTGAAGACCGTGGTGTCGGCGCCGAGCAGACGCGCCAGACCGCGCACGGCGGTCAGCGATCCCAGCGTGACGATGAAGGGCGGCAGCCGCAACAGCGCAATCAAGGCACCATTGATGACCCCGAAGATGAGGCCCGTGACCACCGCGGCCGGCAGCCAGAGCAGCCCGAGATCGGGAAGCTTCGAGACGATCAGCCCGGCCATCGCGGCGGCGGCGAGGATGGAACCGACCGAGAGGTCGATGCCGCCGGTCAGGATGACGAAGGTCATGCCTGCGGCCAGCACGGTATTGACCGCGGCCTGCTGTAGCACGATGCCGAGATTCTGGCCGCTGAAGAAACGGCCGTCCGACATGAGATGGAAGCCGATGCACAACAGCAGCAGCACCGGCAGCATTCCGACCGCGCGGATGATCAGCCGTGTGCGCCGACGCTTGGTCTCCTGCGCGACAGCCACGCTGGGCGTGGCGACGGCGGCCGCTTCCGCCGGCGAAGGATTGTCATGAGGCATCGAGCTGCTCCGTTCCGGTGGCGAGTGCCATGATATCCTCCTGGCTCAGCGGCGACGTCGCGGTTCGCTTCATCTCGCCGGCGATATGCCCGGCACGCATCACGAGCACGCGGTCGCAGATGCCGATGATCTCGGGCAGGTCGGATGAGATGACGAGGATCGCGGTGCCGGATTTTGCCAGATTGTCGATGATCGAATAGATCTCGGACTTGGCCCCGACATCGACGCCGCGCGTCGGCTCGTCGAGAATCAGCACCTTCGGCGTGATGGCAAGCAGGCGCGACAGCAGCACCTTCTGCTGGTTGCCGCCGGAGAGTCCGCCAGCCGGGACCCCGACATCCGGCGCGCGGATGCCGAGCGACGCGAAGGCGCTGTTGGCGCGGTCGCGGGCCTTGTCGCGGTCAAGAACAAAGCCGAGCTTGGCGTCCCTGCCCAGCACCGCGAGGTTGATGTTGTCGAGACAGGACATGTCCAGGAACAGGCCGAGCGCCTTCCTGTCTTCGGTCAGATAGGCAATGCCGGCATCGAGCGCCTCGCCGGGGGTGCGGATGGCGACCGTGCGTCCCTCGAGCTCGACATGGCCGGAGGTCTTGGGCGCGGCCCCGATGATGAGATGCGCCAGCTCGGTGCGGCCGGCGCCGATCAGGCCGGCAAGGCCGACCACCTCGCCTGCCCGCACGGTCAGGGAGCAACCTTTGACGCGCTGGCCGTCGGCGATGTCGACCGCCGCGAGCACGGGGGCGCCCTCCCCCGCCTGCGGATCATGGTCCTTCTTGTAGAACGACGAGACCTCGCGCCCCACCATCAGCCGCACGATGGTGTCGGCGCGGATCTGCGGCTTGTCGAGCGAGCCCACCAGCGCGCCGTCGCGCAGCACCGTGACCCGGTCGCCGAGCGCATAGACTTCATCCATGCGATGCGAGATGTAGATGATGGCGAGCCCCTCGGCGCGCAGCTGGCGGATCAGCGCGAACAGCCGCTCGCTCTCGCCGGCCGACAGCGCGGTGGTCGGCTCGTCCATGATCAGGATCTTCGATCTGGCATGCAGCGCACGGGCAATCTCGACCAGTTGGCGCTGCCCCATCGACAGATGGGCCACCAGGTCGGTCGGCGCGAAATCCGCGCCGAGCCGCTGCAATATCGGGCCGACCGCGGTTCGCATCGCGCCGCGCGCCAGCAACCCGGATTGCGAGATTTCGCGGCCGAGATAGATATTCTCCGCAACGCTCAGATTGGGGGCGAGCGAGAGCTCCTGGTAGATGATGGCGATGCCGGCGGCGCGACCGCCGAGCGGCCCGTGGATGTGCACCGGCTTGCCCTCGATGCGGATCTCGCCACCTGGATCGGGCCGGTAGGCGCCCGACAGGATCTTCATGAGGGTGGATTTGCCGGCGCCGTTCTCGCCCATCAGCGCGTGGATTTCGCCCGCGTAGACGGTCAGATCGACGTTGCGCAACGCCTTGATGCTGAAGAAGGACTTGGAAACCCGACGCATTTCGAGAATCGGGTCGCTCATCGTGCCTCCTCCTCCGGCGCTGTGGCGCCAATACGTTTCCCACCCGCGTCTCGTTTACTGGGCAGCGCGGGTCTCTGCATTAAACAAAAGCCGGCGGCGCAGGGCAATATCGAGAAAACCTTGGAGGGCGATGCCACCAGCGTCGGCATCGCCCGTTGGCGTTAGCGGCGCGGCCGGTACAACTGGCGCCACAGCGGAAGCCGCTCGGCGTAGGCCTCTGCGAGTGCGCGCTCGGGCTCGAATGTCTCCACCCGCGGCGGCGGCGTGCAGACGGCGTCGACGGCTTCGCCGGTGACAGCCAGCCGCCCCAGTCGCGCCGCGCCAAACGCTGCTCCGGTTTCACCTTCGGCAAATCGGTGAATCGGAACATTGAGAACATTTGCCAGCACCGCCAGCCAGAACCGCGAACGCGAACCGCCGCCGATCGCATCGGCCTGCGAAATCACGATCCCGGTGTCGGTCAGCGCGTCCCGGCAATCGGCGATCGCAAACGCAACGCCCTCGAGCACGGCCTGCACGATCGTCCCACGATCGGTTGAATGGCTGAGCCCGTCGAGCATGCCGCGCGCATCGGGGTCATCGTGCGGCGTCCGCTCGCCGGACAGGTACGGCAGAAAGCTGACCGGCGACGGCGCCTTCGGGCGCAAACCGAGCGGCGCCAGCAACTCGGCCTCAGGGGCGCCAAACAGCCGCGCGATCCAGGCCAGACACGATGCCGCCGACAGGATCGCACCGGCCTCGATCCACATCGCCGGGATGGCGTGACAGAAAATGTGCACCACCCGCTCCGGATTGGCGGCAACGGCGTCGGTCGGTACCAGCAATGCGCCGGAGGTTCCGAGCGAAATGAAGGCTGCGCCAGGCCGGATCGCGCCGATGCCGATAGCGCCCGCCGGATTGTCGCCGGCGCCGCCGGCGATCATCGGCCGTTTGGTCATGCCCCAGCGCAGCGCCATCCCGTGCGACAGCCGCGCCGCCGGCGCACAGCCCTCGACCAGGCGCGGCATCTGGTGGCGCGACAGACCGGTTGCGGACAGCCCCTCATCCGACCAGTCCCGGCTGAAGACATCGAGCCACAACGTTCCCGATGCGTCCGAGACATCCTCGATCGCTTCCCCGCTCAAGACCAGGCGCAGATAGGCCTTCGACAGCAACACGAGCTTGGTGGCCGCAAAAATCTCGGGCTCGTGCTGCGCGACCCACAGCAGTTTCGGCGCCGCGAATCCGGGCATCGCCTTGTTGCCGGTGGTCGCACGAAGGGCGGGCCAGCGCTGTTCCAGCACCCGGCATTGCGCGGCGGAGCGTCCGTCGTTCCAGAGAATGCAGGGCCGCAGCGGCTTGAGGTTGGCATCGAGCAGCGTCGGGCCGTGCATCTGGCCGGACAGGCCGATGCCCTCGACCGCCGCCAACTGCTGCGGATGCTCCGCCTTCAAGGCGTCGAGCGTCGCAAACGTGGCATCGATCCACTGCGCGGGGTCTTGCTCGGAATAGCCGGGATGCGGAGAACTGACCGTCAGCGCTCGGCTTTGTGTGGCCACCACGCGCTGCGCGTCATCGACAAGAACCGTTTTGACCGCCGAGGTGCCGAGATCGATACCGAGATACATGATGCCTCTGGCCAGAGTGTCTCGCGCCTGACGCGCGAGGTGAATCGAGACAACCGAGATGGTGCACGAAAGACGACATCCACGCCGATATCGAGCAGATGCAGCCGTCGCGCGTCAAGTGCGACGGGAATGGCGCCATGCGGGCTCGACCAGGCAGGTTCGGTCCGCCGCGGCCACCAAAAACAACGGTCATGTCGCCTCTTTCGGACACGGACCATGACCGGGCGGACCCCTGCGAAGAGCGAGATCTCGATATCGCGATGGCGTCATGCCCCGTCGCGTCAAGAAATTCCTGTTGAAGTTGGACAGATTGGAATAACCCACCTCGTAACAGATACCTGAAACCGGCTGTTGGGTTTCGGCCAGAAGTCGGCAAGCGCGGCCGATGCGCAACTCGGCCAGATAATCCGTGAAGCTGCGACCCGCGTTTTTCTGAAAGAAGCGACTGAACGTGCTTTCGGTCATGCCGGCCACTTTGGCCACATCCGGAAGTGACAGATCGGAGGCCATATGGTCACAGACGTAGCTGGTACAACGCTGCATGATGTCGAGGGCCGAAGAGTTCATATCCGGGGAAAACCCCGGAGACGAAAGAACTTTATAGCTGTTGGAGGTTGCCAATAACACGAGGAGTTGCAGGAACTGGTTCAATCGATCGAGCCCTGTTGCGTCTCCCATCGCCTCAAGCGCATTGGCGCCGATGCGGGCCGTATCTCCGAAAAACCGGATTCCTCGCAGTGCCAGCTCAAAAAACTTCTCCAGCGCGCCAATCTCGGGCAGGTAGGTGCTCGCCTTTCGCAGCTTCTCGGGATCGAACTGCACGACGAGGTCTCTGGCCTTAACAATCTCCCCGGCGCCAATGTGAGAGACCCAATTGTGGGGAAGGCCGCCGCCGACAATCGCCAGATGGCCGGGCGAGAATTCGCCGATATAGTCGCCGATGAATACCGTGCCGGTTGACTTGCGGATCAGGTGGATCTCGAACTCCGGATGAAAATTCCACACCGATCGTGCCCAGGGGTAGTCGTCGATCCGCCAGAGGAACGTCTCATTTTCCGCCGTCAGCACTTGCTCAAACCGCGGTCGAGCCTCTCTCGGCCTTCGTTCAACCTTGGCTTTATTCACAGGTCTAGCCATCGCCGCACAGTTTTCCAGCCTTATGGGCGTCGGTTCACACGGGGGAACGTATCAGCATGGCCATCCGAAAACAGCGCAAACCTCTCCGCTCGTTGAGCGAAATCCCTTCCCTTCAACTCATCCATTGCCCACCATCGACATTGTAGGTCTGTGACACGACATAGTCGCTTTCGGAGCTCGCCAGGAAAATGGCGCAACCGATCAGGTCCTCCGGCTTTCCCATTCGACCGTAAGGCACGCTTTCGCCAACGCGACGCTTCTTCTCGCCCTCCGGGAGGCCTTCGTATTGGGCAAACAGGGCGTCGACATGATCCCAATGCTCGCCGTCGACCACACCTGGCGCAATAGCGTTGACATTGATCCGGTGCTTGATGAGGTTCAGCCCCGCCGATTGCGTGAGGCTTATGACGGCGGCCTTGGTGGCGCAGTACACCGCAACCAGCGCCTCGCCGCGCCGACCTGCCTGGCTTGCCATATTGATGATCTTGCCGCCCTTGCCGGCTGCGATCATATGCCGAGCGACCGCCTGCATGGTGAAGAGCACACCGTGCACATTGACGCTAAAGAGCCTGTCGTAGCTTGCCGGCGTGATCTCCACGATCGGTGCGAGATCGAACAGGGCAGCGTTGTTGATCAAGATATCGATCTTGCCGTTTTTATCGACGACCGCATCGACGCAGGCCTGGATCGAACCGATATCGGCCACGTTCATGGATGCCGCCGAGCAGGCTGCTCCAATCTCCGCAGCTGTCCGCTCCGCAGCGCCGAGGTCGATATCGCCGATGACGACAGAGGCGCCTTCCCGGACATAGGCTTGCGCGAATGCACGCCCGATGCCGCGCGCCCCGCCGGTGATGAGCGCAACCTTGTCCTTCAGTCTCATTGCCAGATTCTCCCTGACTTCGGCGAACGTGGGTTTCAGTTTGCCTCTCGAAGAGGCTGCCCGACATGGCGGGCAGCCCAAGTTTGTGGACGCGGACCGCGTCCGGGGGAGAACCAGATTACTTGATGTAGCCGGCCTTGGTCATGTCGCGCATCGCGATGTTCTGGGCAGCCGCGAGCGCATCGTCGACCGAGCTGCTGCCGGCGAGTGCCCCCGAGAACTGCTGGCCAACCGCGGTCCCGATGGCCTGGAATTCCGGGATGGCGACGAACTGGATACCGACATAGGGGACAGGCTTGACGGACGGATGGGCCGGATCAGCCGAGTTGATCGATTCCAGCGTGAGCTTGCCGAACGGCGCGGCCTTCTGATACTCGGGGTTCGCGTAGAGCGACTTGCGCGTGCCCGGAGGCACATTGGCCCAACCTTCCTTCGCAGCGACGAGTTCGAGATAATGTTTGCTCGTCGCCCAGGCGATGAATTTCTTCGCCGCTGCGGCCTTCTGCGAGCCCGCTGGCACTGCGAGCGACCAGGCCCACAGCCAGTTGGCGTTCTTTCCAAGACCGGTGTTCGGGGCTAGCGCAAAGCCGACTTGGTCGGCGACCTTTGATTCCTTCGGATTGGTCACGAAGGAAGCCGCGACAGTGGCGTCGATCCACATTCCGCACTTGCCGGCGTTGAAGAGGGCAAGATTCTCGTTGAACCCGTTCGATGCGGCGCCGGGAGGGCCGGCATCGTGCATGAGCTTGACGTAGAAGCTCAGGGCGTTCTTCCATTCCGGCTGATCGAACTGCGGCCGCCATTTCTCATCGAACCATCGTGCGCCAAAGGAGTTTGCCGTCGCCGAAAGGAATGCCATGTTCTCGCCCCAGCCAGCCTTGCCGCGCAGGCAGATGCCGTAGGTCTCGGACGACTTGTCGGTGATCTTGCGCGCGGCGTCGGCGACGAAGTCCCATGTCGGGCTCTCCGGCATCCTGATGCCGGCTTTGTCAAAGAGATCCTTGCGATACATGATCATCGAGGATTCGCCGTAAAACGGCGCCGCATAGAGCTTGCCGTCGAGCGACAAACCGGAGCGGATCGCCGGCAGGAGATCGTCGATGTCGTAGTCGGCGCCGAGCTCGTCGAGCGGAACCAGCCAGCCCTTCTTGGCCCAGATCGGAACCTCATAGGTACCGATCGTCAAGACGTCGTACTGGCCGGATTTGGTGGCGATGTCGGTCGTCACCTTCTGGCGCAGCACGTTCTCTTCAAGGGTAACCCAGTTCAGCCCGATGTCCGGGTTGGTCCTGGTGAAATCATCCGTCAGCTTCTGCATGCGGATCATATCGCCGTTGTTGACGGTGGCAATCGTCAGGGTGGTCTGCGCCATGGCGCCGGACATCAAAGCTAAGGCTGCAAATGCGCCGAGAGAGCTTGTTGCGAGCAACTTCATGCATTTCCTCCGAAGGTCTTTTGAGTTTTTTAAAGACGATTGGGAGACCTATTCCGACGACCTACGATCGTCGCGATATGCCGAGCCCGGCCCGAGGTTCGGGTGGGACGACCAGCGCGGCTAGAGCGCTGGGTGCAAAAGCTGATACTTTTATGCGAGTGCGTGGACTGAGGAGAGGCACTTTCTCCGAGTTGCGCGTTTTTCCTGAGATTGAACCGACACGTCGACCAAGGCACCCGAACGGATGCAAGTCGAGCGCCCTCCTTCGCGCATCACGAGAGAGACCGGATGTCGCTGCGCTCATCCGGGCATCTACGCTGGTTGAAAATAGTGGTAAAATACCAAACGGTTTGCCGCGGGCGTTATCTCCGACAGGATTGGGATTGACGGATGCATAAGTTGATACGCAGTGTCGCCGGTTTGTCTCTCGCAAGTCTTCTTGTACTCGCCTGTTGCGGCTCTGCGGTCTGCGCAGAAGAGGCGTCTCCGCCGGCAGAGAGTGCCGGCGGAGGCGCCAAATCGGTACCCGGCAAATTCTCCTTGCAGGAGGTTATTGAAAGGATCGCCAAGGCGCACGGTGATAGAACGAAATGGATCCTGTTGAGGAATTTGCATGACGCGCCATGCTTCAGGCTTACTGGATTGTTCTACGCATCCGGCGATCGCGTTAGTTGGCTCGTTCCAAATTACGCGATGGATGGTGTGCGCGTGGGGCGAGGCCCGGGAGAAGCCATAGGAAAAGCGGTAAATCCGGCCTCGTTCCAGTTCGCCGATTCAGTTTGCCGCCTTACGATCACAATAAGTAAGTTTGCTCTGCGGAACGGAGTCGAATCCTTGGTGCCGCCGCGCGACCAGACACCTGATGCTGACGCTTTGGTTGTACATGGGAAGACCAGGTTGCCGTCAGACCCCGCAGGTTCGGCGAACACGGACAGTGACCGCCTCAAACCAGGCGGTGCCGTCGAAGTCCACGGCAATAGGTTGGAGATCAATTCAAAAGCCAGCGACCCGAATATGGTCGGAACTTTCAGTATTGGCTCCACTTTTGGTTCATCTCAGCTGCCGCTGACATTTTCGGGTATCGTGTGGTTTAGCAGCTATAACTTTTCACTATATTTGGCTAACGCTCCCGCCGACATGACGATCGAGTCGAGGAAAGATCCTGCTGCGAAGGCACATGACATCGATATCTCCATGCCGGATGCCCGTATGCGCCTGTCCGTAAGAAAGGACATTCTCCAGGATGGCTCGTGGATTCCGGACTTTGATGATTGAAGCAAGCGGTGCCCGGGGTGAGCGACAGCGACACCTGGGGCTAACCCCTGAGCGCACCTCACCCGCATGTCGCTTGAGCTCATGCGGGCTACCTGCTTCGCATCGCTCCCAATTGTGAAATGGCTCACAGACAGGAGCCGCTCAGTCTGGTTGTGTCGCCGGCATTGCGGATAGCATGCGGCATTTCAGGAGCATCGTCATGCGCGGTCTCAATCGTACGGCAACCATGGTTTGCCAATCTCTCATTCTTGAGTCCACCTTGAGCGGGTGAACCAAAGAGGTTTCGCGTGCGCTGAAGACGCGTACAGGGATTTTTCTGGGCCCCGCCGGCGACGGACGGGGCTTTTCCATTTGTTGTTTCTGCCCATCGTTGCCCGGCGGTGCCCCTGTGAAGAAGGACAGGGGTCATGTGGTACTTTTGGCCCGATTTTGCATTTGATCTTGTCAAGGGACTGGTCGCCGGCAGTGCGTCTCTGGCGCTCCAGGCGGTCGCCCCCATGACGCTACGCGCTGTGAGGCGGTTTCGAGCGCGTTGGGCTGCCCGGAGAGCGGCAAGAAATGCAGATCGCAAGACGTCAGTGAATGATGACGGTTAGCGCGCAAGGATGGGTCGAGCGAGGCGATACCCATCAATTGCTGTTTTCGAAGACGATGGGTTTCGCGAAGCGGCTCAACCCATCCTGCGGCCTCCGCGCGCCTTCGCTCAAAGCTCCCCTCGTCTGGAAGCCGAAGCCGCGCCGAAACACGGTCGCAGAGTCTCGGCCTGATGCTTCAGCAGCGCCAGCCGCAGGCGTCAGCTGATACCGCGCAGCGCCAAGTGAGGGCCAGGCGGTGCCGTTGCAGGGATCGCAAGCCATGCATCGCAATTCACTGGCGCTGAACCTGTATTAATACGGGAACGGGATTAACCCGGCAGCCATGAGCGAATGGTACTGAATTCCTGGAAGTCCGCCGAAGGTGCGCAATACCGCTCCCTTTGCTGACCACGGCCGGTGAAGGAGGGTAAGTAGAGAGAGTGGCATTTGCGTTATCGCGTCGGCTCAGAATGACGATTGGCCGAAAGATCTATGCCCTGGTCGGTCTTGGCTTCCTGGGACTTCTGGGAAACACATTTCTCGACTCGCGCGAGTTGGCGTCGGGCCTGAAGCAGCAGAAACAGCTCGAGCTGAAGCATCTTACCGAACTGGCGCTCGGCATGGTCGCGGAAGAGCACGCGGCCGCGCAGAGAGGCGACGTCGGGGAAGCCGATGCGCAGAAGCGGGCGCTGGCACGGGTCGCAGCGCTTCGCTATGGCAACAACGATTATTTCTGGGTCAACGACATGCAGCCACGCATGGTGATGCATCCGATGAAGCCGGAGATGAATGGCAGCGATATCTCAACCTACAAGGATCCGAACGGAAAGGCCTTGTTCGTCGAGATGGTCAGCGTCGTCAGGAAAGACGGGGCAGGCTTCGTTCCCTACGAGTGGCCAAAGCAGGGCTTCGACAAGCCGCAGCCGAAGCTGTCCTATGTTGCTGGTTTCCCGCCATGGGGTTGGGTGATCGGTACCGGCGTTTATATCGACGACCTCGACGCGCAGGCCTGGGTCTCGATCCAGCACTCGCTGCTCGGCGCCGGCTTCGTGCTGCTGGGCTCACTCCTCTTGTCGGTGATGGTGGCGCGGGGCGTCACCAAGCCGCTCGGCGCCATGACCAACGCCATGGTCACGCTCGCGCGGGGAGACCTGCAGGTGGATATTCTCGGGGGTGGCCGCAGGGACGAGATCGGCGAGATGGCGAATGCGCTCTTGATCTTCAAGGAGCAGGCGATCGAGAAGAACCGGCTGCTCGGGTTGCAGGAGGCTGGGCGGCAGGAGGCCATCGATACCAGGAAGCGGATCATGCAGGAGATGGCCAGCCGCGTCGAAAACGAAACAACGACCGCGGTCAACGCTGTGGGAGATACCGCGGGGCATGTTCGGGTCGCGGCCGAGGAGATGTCGCAGTTCGCCTCCACTGTCTCGATCGATACCCAGTCGGTCGCGGCGGCGTCCGAGCAGGCACTGGCGAGCGCGCAGACTGTTTCCGCCGCCGCGGAGGAATTGAACGCGTCGATCCAGGAAATTAACACCCAGGTTTCGCACACCGCCGATGTCGCGCGGCAGGCGGTCGCCAGCGGGGATATCGCAACCACCACGGTGCGCTCGCTGACGGACGCCATTGTCAGGATTTCCGACGTGACCAAGCTGATCGGTGACATCGCCAGCCAGACCAATTTGCTGGCCCTGAACGCGACGATCGAAGCCGCCCGGGCCGGGGAAGCCGGCCGGGGCTTCGCGGTGGTCGCCTCCGAGGTCAAGAACCTTGCGGCCCAGACCGCGCGCTCGACCGAGGACATCAATCGACAAGTCGCGGAGATTCAGCTTGTGAGCGGCTCCGCGGTTGGCGCCATGGCCGATGTCGGCGCCCGCATCGGCGAGATCAATCAATCGACCGCGGCGATCCTGCTGGCTATCAAGCAGCAGTCGGTCGCAACGCACGAAATCACCCGCAACGTCGGCGAAACGGCGGTGTCGGCGCGGGAAGTTTCAGCCAGGATTCAGCATGTCAGCGCTGGCGCAGCCAAGGTTGGAAGCCAGGCCGAGAGCGTGCGCCATTCGATCGGAGACATCACCGAGAATATCGCCGGGCTGCGCGCGGTGCTGGTGCGCGTGGTTCGCACCTCGACCGATGATACAAATCGGCGCAAACATCCGCGATATGCAATGACCGTCCGGGCCGAGATCCAGGACGTATCCGGCAAACGACTGACCGGCGAGCTGGTGGATATCTCCGAAGCCGGTGCCAAGCTGTCGGTTTCGTCGGGGATGCGGACCGATGAAAAAGGCAAGCTGGGCCTTGACGGCCTCACGCTGTCGCTGCCGTTCATCGTCCGGGCGCGACAGGGCGACGCGCTCCATGTCGCGTTCGAACTGACAGAAGCGCAGCATACGATCTTCCGGCAATGGTTCAATCAGCGCCTCGCCGGGAAACAGACCCTGGCCTCCTAGCTGAACCTGCGCGCGAGGAGGGCCTTTCCGAAGTTGCATATTGCCTTCGCTCAAAGCTCCCTCTCCGCAAGCTCGCGAAACGCGTCAGGCACGGAACGGGACAATTCCAGTGCAACCGATCCGTAGCCGACGGCCTCCCATCCGAAGCGGTCGCGGATTGCATCGATGGCGCGGTCCGCCAGCCAGCATGCCATGCCCCGCCTGGTGCCGGGCCGGCGCTCGTCGCCTGCGAGCCGAAGCGGAAGCTCAAGTTGCAGATCCGACTGCGGTTCGAGATGCGACACCGAGATCGCCAGCAGCGAGATGGTTTTTTCCTCCGGATGATCCGCAAGCGCGTTGCGCACCAGTTGCTCGGAGATCTCAGCCAGGATCGTAGTCGCCGAGACCGGTGCGTCGAGGGTCACGGAACGCGTCACCGCGTGCAGATCCGCAAAACGAACGCGGACCGTGACGGTTCGGCCCGGCCGCGATTTGGCCCGCAGCCGCGTCGCCACCCGATCGGCCAGATGGCGCAGCACCGGCACGAACACCCGCTCCTCAGCGGGCTTGCGGCCCAGCGCCGACTGGGCGCCGGCCGATCTCGACCGATGGTGCGGCCTGATCTTTCGCGGATCGCGATTCCACGCCAACGACGCCAGCTTCTCGCCCGCCGCAGCACCGAGCAGGCGCTCGAGCGAACGGCCCGGCATCTGCGCCAGCTGCCCGATCGTGCGCACGCCCTGCTCCGCCAGCCGCACCTTGGTCACGGGGCCGACACCCCACATCAGCTCGACCGGCAGGGGATGCAGGAATTCCAGTTCGCGGGCGGGATCGACGACGACCAGCCCGTCGGGCTTTGCGACCTGCGAGGCGATCTTGGCGAGGTGTTTTGTCCGCGCCACGCCGACAGAGATCGGAAGCCCGATCTCGGCACGGACGCGCGCACGGATCGTTCGTGCAATGTCGGCCGGCGCGCCGAACAGATGCGTGCAGCCGGCGACATCCAGAAAGGCCTCATCGATCGAGATCCGTTCGACCAGCGGCGTGAAGTCATCGAGCACTTTGATGGCCGCATCGCCAAGCCGCTGGTACTCGCTAAAATGCCCGCCGACAAAGACCAGCTGCGGACAGAGTGCGCGCGCGACCCGGCCCGCCATTCCGCCATGGACGCCGAAGGCCTTGGCTTCGTACGAGGCGGCGAGCACGACACCGCCGCCCACGGCGATCGGCTTGCCGCGTAACGACGGGTCCAGCAACTGTTCGACCGAGGCATAGAAGGAATCGAGGTCTGCATGCAGGATGGTGGCGGCTTCCATGTGCTGCGGTCCCATTGTTCCCTTTTCGTTCTAAAGCACCGCCGTCCCTTCCGCAAGGATCGCAACCGTGGAAAATCCGAAGCCGTGCCCTGTTCGGGGCGCAGTCGCGCTCCGACCGGGAACTTGTTGGCGGCTCGCGCATCAAATGTCCGGGTCGTAGGCAAGGCCATAACCGGACAAACGCAGATGGTGACACAGCACGCCGATCAGACCGGGGCGACGTCCGCCGAAGCGCAGCTCATCCGCCTCGCGGCGGCCCGCGACGAAGCCGCGATCCGTTCGATCGTGAAGGCCAACAACCAAAGGCTCTATCGGCTCGCCCGCAGCATTCTGCGCGACGACAGCGAGGCCGAAGACGTGGTGCAGGACACCTATATCAAGCTGTTCACGCATCTCGGCGAATTTCGCGGCGAGTCCAGCCTTTCGACATGGCTGTCGCGCATTGCCATCAACGAGGCGCTTGGCCGCGTGCGCAAGCGCCGCGCCGTCGCCCTGACCGAAAAGGCCGAGGCGGCATCGGCCCGCATCATCCCGTTTCCATTGGCGGCCGACCCTGACAATCCGGAAAAGAATATGGCTCAACGCGAAATCCAGAGCGTGGTCGAGCGTTCGATCGACGAGTTGCCCGATACGTTTCGGACCGTCTTCGTTGCCCGGGTGATGGAGGGGATGACCGTGGAGGCCACCGCCGAACTGCTCGATCTCCATGTCGTCACGGTCAAGACCCGCCTGCATCGTGCGCGGAAAATGCTGCGCGACAGCGTCGAGCGCCAGATCGGCCCGATCGCGATGAACGCCTTTCCATTCGCCGGCCGGCGCTGCGACCGATTGACCGAAGAGGTGATGGCCCGCCTGGGATTTGAGCGGAACCCCAAATAACCGGGAACCTGGTCGCGCTCCCTGCATCCAATCTGCATTCACAGATGGCCGGCTTGCGACCGGCAAGCCCAAGGGAGTGCAGACGATGATGTTCAAAATGAGCGCGGCGCTGGCCGCGATGTGCCTTGCTTCAACGTTGGCGACGCCGGCATCCGCGCAAGGCGCGAAGCCGACCGATCCGCAGATCGCACATATCGCCTATACGGCAGGCCTGATCGATATCGCGGCCGCCAAGCAGGCGATTGCCAAGACCAAGGACAAGGACGTCAAGGCTTTCGCCGAGGACATGGTTCGCGACCACGAGGCCGTCAACAAGCAGGCGCTCGATCTGGTCAAGAAGCTCAAGGTGACGCCCGAAGACAACGACACCAGCAAGACACTGAACAAGAATGCGTCCGACAAGCTCGCCGAACTCGCCAAGCTCAGCGGGGCCGCGTTCGACAAGGGCTATATCGACAACGAGGTGGCCTATCACAAGGCCGTCGACAGTGCGCTCGAGACCACGCTGATCCCGTCTGCGACCAATGCCGAATTGAAGAGCCTGCTGCAAACCGGCCTCAAGATATTTCAAGGCCACGAGCAGCACGCCGAGCATGTGGCGATGACGGTGAAATAGCAATGCGCCGGACACAAGTCTGGATCCTGCTGCTGGCGGCCGGTCTCTCGTGCCGGTCGCCGGCCGCCCGCGCCGAAACCATCGAGATCACCATCCAGAATCTGGTGTTCGCGCCGACCGATGCGCGCGCCAAGGTGGGCGATACCGTCACATGGATCAACAAGGACGTGCTGGCCCACACCGCGACCGCGCGCAACGGCGACTTCGACGTCACGATCGCCCCCGGCAAGACCGCGACGCGCGTCATCAAGAAGGCCGGCGACGTCGAATATTACTGCCGCTTCCATCCGAACATGGTGGCGCGTCTCTCGGCCTCACCGGACTAGCCTGGAAGCAGCGATCCGCGCGCACCGGACAACGGCGAGGCAAAATATTCTCGATTGAGCTCTTATGCCAGCCGCCGCCAGCAACGCCCCATCCATCGTCATGGCCGGGCTTGTCCCGGCCATCCACGAGTTTGGGCATCGGGAAAATCAACACGTGGATACCCGCGACAAGCGCGGGCATGACGAGTCATGAGTTGGGGCCGTTGGTATGAAACCTACCGGCCCGGGTGCCCAAGCAGACCGATCTTGATCCTGCGGTTGTGCCGACCCTTGTTTTCGATCTTGAGCACGCGCACGCCTTGCGATTGTCCGGTCGAGGCGAGATGGGTGCCGCCGCAGGCCTGTCGATCCAAGGCGCCGATCTCGACAATGCGAATGGTCCCGTCCGGCGTCGTCGGCGGTAACGCCGAGCGGGTGCGGATCAGGCCATGCTCGCGCGTCGCGGCGTCGAGAGGAATGTAGCTATCGCCGATGCTCAGATCCTGGCGAATGGCGTCGTTGATCGGACCATCGAGAGCCTTGAGGCGCTCATTGTCCGCATTCGGCAGATCGAAATCCATCCGTGCCGTGCCGTCGTCATTCATCTGGACTCCCGTCACCAGCGCGCCATCGAAGGCCTGGAAGACAAAGGCATTGAGGAGGTGGGTATCGGTATGGAGTTCGCGCATCATCTGACGAAAGGCCGGATCAACGGTGGCTTCGACGCTGCCGTGAATCTCGCAGGCGTCCTTGAGGAGGATCCAGGTCTGGTCCCCGACCCGCTCGAAGCCAGCGATGTCGACTTCCCCGCCGGACCAGGATAGCCGGCCGCGATCCGCCAACTGCCCGCCGCCGCCGGGAAAGAACGGCTGCTCCGAAAGCAACACGCGTCCCGGCGCAGCGTCCACGACCTCGGCGACCAGGGTCAAGGCTTCGGGATGGGAATGATAGAACAGGCGCGACATCGGATGCTCCAATCTTCAGACGGCGATACTCGCTTCATGCTTCGCCCCCAGATATTGCCGCAGCAATCCCGCCGCCGCGACCCCCAGCTGCGTTCTGGAGCCCTGATTTCGCAACGCGAGCAATTTCAATTGTGATTTTCGGTATTTTGAGGCATCAGCCGGATCAAGGGCGTCCAGAACGTCAAGACCGACGTGCCGAGCCAGACGGTGAAGCAATCATGAGCGCTGCCGGTGTCGTGTGCTTTCGAATCCGAAATTGAAGTTTGCGAACCTCAACCGGCGAATTCGGCCCCGCGAACGTCGGATAGATAAGCGGCACTGGAATCCAAGCTTGCTGCTACCCACCTTCCCAGCTTCGTGAAAAAGTGGCTGGCTCAAGCGGGATCACCAACTTCGAAAACCAGGCACGGGCTTTGGCAAAAAACCCACCTCGTGGCCCTCTTTTCTTGCGCAATAGTGATGTGTCTTAGCTATCGAAATGCCACCCGGATGCATCTATCATACGCTGGAAGGCCGCCAGAGCGATCTCCTGATCGCGCGCCGAAACCGGTCTCGTCGCCGGTTCTGGCGCGCGGCCGAGGCACAGGCAGCCGGATGCCGCAAATCCATGTGCTAGGCTTGCGAGACTGGGAAGTTGGATGACCGCGGCTCAAGGTAAACAGTCTGCCATCGCACGGCTATTGAGCTTGCTGGGCCAGCCCCAGCATTTCTATCGGGCGAGCACCGAGATATTTCTCGATCTGAACGTCAACCGGGTCGCGGACAGTCTGGGCCTCTCCACCATTGGAGGCGACCGCGGCGCCGAGAACCGGCCATCGGCGGATGCGGAGACGTTCGACGACATCGAGCACCGCGTTGTCGAGCTGATCGAGACCCACAAGCAGGATGCGCATTCAATCTATCTCGAACAGCTGCACACATCCGACGAACGTCTGACGGCGCTGAATTTCGAGGAGCGTTTCGCAATCATCCAGCAGGCGGCCCCGGAGTCGGTTGGCGAGTTCCGTGCGGAAGCAGCTCTCGGCCGCGACGAGCTGTTCAGCCTGCGACGGCGACTTTACGATTGCGAACAAGAGCGCGATGATTTTCGCCGGCGTCACAAACTTGTGCGACCGGCGCGGCTGTCGTCCCAGGGCAAGACATTGCTCAAGGTCGGAACCTTGGCGATCCTTTTCGTCATCGAAGTGATCATCAACGGCAACTTCCTGGCCAAATCAAACGAACAGGGGCTGTTGGGCGGCGCCGTTCAGGCGGTGAGTTTCGCGGCCTTGAACATCATCGCAAGCTTCCTCTGGGGCCTGGTGCCGATACGCCTGATCAATCGCCGGAACTTGTTTTTCAAGTTGATCGGCCTGCTGTCCGGCATCGGCTATCTCACGTTTGCGATCGGCCTCAATCTCACGCTCGCGCATCTTCGCGAAATACCTCCGAGCATCAACGGCGATGTCGGACACGAAGTCATGATGCAGCTTCTCAAGACGCCGCACGTTCTGAACGACATCATCTCCTGGGTGTTCTTCGCAATCGGCTTCATCTTTTCGCTGATCGCCATGACCGACGGTTTGCTCTTTACCGATCCATATTTCGGCTATGCCTCCCTGGAGCAGCGCTGCAACGAGGCCCGCGTGCAATACACGGAAGGCAAGGCCGAACTGGTCGAGCGGCTGCGCGAGATCAGGGACGCCGCGAGCGAGGCCATGAACGGCGCCGCACGTGATCTGTCGGTCAGGCGGGGCGAATTCGATTCGATCATTCAGGCCAGGGCGCGGCTGGCGCAACGCTTCGCCGAGCACCAGAATCACATCGAGCGATCGTGCCGCGCGCTGCTGTCGATCTATCGCGAAGCCAATCGCAAGGCGCGAACCGAACCCGCGCCGCAATATTTTGCCAAGCCCTACAATATGAATCGCATCGTCTATGTCGGCGCCGACAGGGATGAAACGGCACGCGAGCAGCTTCGCCAGTCAATTCTCGAGACCCAGGACGTCCTGAAGCACCAGATCCAGGCGGTCCACGAGGCTTTCGACGCGGCCGTGCGTTCGTACCGCGAAATTGACGACCTGATCCCGGAGAGCAATCGTGGCCCGTCGGCAGCGAAGACTGCGTAGCAGCGCGCCCGGCGCGGGCGCTGCGATCGGCGGCATGGCGTTGATCTTCCTGGCCCTGGCCGCCCTGGGCCTGCTGGCCTTGTTCTACTTTTCCGTGACGCCCAAGCCAAAACTCGATGCAACCTCGCTCTGCCCGGTCGACGGGCCCCTGGGCATTACGGTCGTCCTGGTCGACACCTCCGATGACCTGCCGACACCAGCCCAGCGCGAGGTTCTCGGCCTGCTCGAAGACCAGATTTCGGCGCTTCCGGCCTATTACAAATTCGACATCCGCGTGCTCGACGTTGCGGGCGGTCGCAGCCGGTCGCTGTTCTCGAAATGCAATCCGGGCGATGGAACGGGTCTGAGCGAATGGACCGACAATCCGCGTCTGGCCCGCATGCGCTGGATCGACAATTTCCGCCAGCCGGCCAAGGATGCCATCAATCACAGCCTGTCCTCCGGGGAAGCGAAGAGCTCGCCGATCATGGGCGCGATCCAGGACATCGCGATCGACCAGTTCTCCAGCGCAACCGCCCAGAAGGTCGAAAAGAAGCTGATCGTGATTTCCGATATGCTGGAGTATACCCCCCTTTACAGCCAATATCCCCGCGCCGGCGATCTGTCGTATCAGAGGTTCAAGCGATCGCCCGCCTACCTGAAGTTCAGGACCGACCTGCACGAGGCGCAGGTCAAGATCGAATACGTGCAGCAGACGCAGGTCACAATTGATACTGTCCGCCACATCGAATTCTGGAAGGAGTGGATCACGGACAACAAGGGAGCGTTCGATGGCGCTCGGCGACTGCAAGGGGCAAGGTGATGGCCTCGACCAACGGTCTACGAGATCTGCCGCCCGGGCTGTTGAACGGGCTGCTGTTCTTTGCCGTCGTCGTGTTCGGCGCCGGCTACATCGTGTTCTCCAAGCTGAACGAATTCAGCGCCCTGCAGGTAACGCTGGTCCCGGTTCTGATCATGATCGCCTACGCGTTGGCGCTTGGACTGGCGCGCTTGTTCCGGCTCCGCGACGACCAGTCCGGCGACAATCTCTACTACATGGGTTTCCTGTTCACGCTGACCAGCCTCGCGGTTTCGCTGTACCAGTTTTCGTCGGCCGGATCGGCCGAGCAGATCGTGCAGAATTTCGGCATCGCCATTGGTTCGACGATTGCAGGCATCACGCTGCGCATCTTCTTCAACCAGATGCGGCGGGATCCGGTCGAAGTCGAGCACACCGCGCGCCTGGAGCTTGCCAACGCGGCGCGCAAGGTGCGGCGCGAGCTGGACAACACGGTGCTCGAATTCGGCCAGTTCAGGCGCGCCACCCAGCAGTCGATCGCGGACGCCGTCGATGAAATTGACGCGATGCTGAAACAGGCCAAGGACCGCATCGTCGGCCAGCTCAGCGACTTCGCAGCTGACGCCAACCAGCCGCTGCGCGACGCATCGAAGCAATCCGGCGACACCATCGAACAGCTGAACACCCGGATTCTGGAAACCTTTGAAACCGCCGCCACGCATCTTGCCGAAGACGGCGCCAGGCTCTCCACCAGTACGGCTGCGATCGTCAAATCGATCGACGCCGTCGTCGCAAAGCTCGCCTCATTGCAAACGCCGGAACACATTATCGAGGTCAAGCTCAATCCGGCGATTGAAGGCCTGACCCGCGTGCTGAGCGCCTTCAGCAGGAATGCCGAGACGCAGGTCGTTTCCGTGAACTCCAACCTGAAGCAGACGCAGGCGCTGTCGAGCGCGATCACGGTTCTCCTCACCGAGATCAGGGCAGCCGAAGCGGCGCGCGCGGCCTCCAATCCTTCGATTGATCCCGTCGATGCGCCGCCGGCGCAGACCGCGCCAGCCCCCTTCGAAGGGGATACAAACTACTGAAGCCCAGCGACGCGGTCAGACACCGGTCAACAGTCAAACAGGTTCGCCATGGACGGCCAGATCTCCCGACAGTCATCGTCGTATCGCCAGGGCCTGGTGCTGGGCCTCACCATGGCCGAGATCATGATCCTCTTGATATTCTGCCTGCTGATCACGACGGCCGCGGTTCTGAAGAAGGAGCAAACCAAGAGGCAGGAGGCGGAAGAACAGACCCGGGCCGAGCAGGTGGACAGCATGGCCGATCGCAACATGGTGGCGGCGATCAAGCAAAACCCGGAACTTTATGAGCTGTTGCGCTCAGAAATCGCAGGTTCACGCAGTTCGAATGCCGTGGATGAATTTTGGCGGGAGCTGGTTGAAAGCCGCAATGCGATGGCCGAACTCAAAAAGAGCGGCCTCTCGGAAAAGGATATCGGCGATCGGCTCACCGAGCAGGGGCAGCTCCATGCCAGGGGCATCAACGCGGACAAGGCGCTTCGCGACGCCGACATCGTGAGCGCGATCGAAAAAGTCATGCCTGAGGCCGGGCTGCCCTCGACGCCGCCGCAAGAGATTGCCGACGCCATCAGCCGCGGACTTTACGGCAACGGCCAATCGGGCCACCAATGGCCCCCCATCATCAGTCTGAGCGAGGCCGGCGGATATTTCTTCGAAAAGGGAAGCGCGGAGCTGTCACAGGCATTTCGCGAGAAGCTGGTGACGTCGACGCCCGAGCAGATTGCCGCGCTGATCAAGCAATATGACGTCGACGTGATCGAAGTCGTGGGCCACACCGATGAACAGCCGGTCGGCGCGCGGCAATCCAACCTGGACCGTGATCTGGTCCCGGTGCTCAAGAACTACGCCAATGTCGCGAGCCTTGTTCCGGCCGACAATGCGGGGCTCGGGCTTGCCAGGGCGGTTTCCGTCGTCAGCGTGCTCAACCGCAGTCCGCTGCTTGCGGGATACAAGCTGATCCCGTTGTCCGGCGCGCAGCTCGTCAACACCGACGAGACCCTGGCCATCGACGGCATCTTCTCGGGCGACATCCGGGAGCGGCGCCGCATCGAAATCCGACTGCGGAAGTCCTCCCCGCATGATTCATCCGTCGACGCACCGCCGGCTACGGACGCGTTGCCGCGGCCGCGCCCGACCTCCCTGCCCCAGATCGGTACGCGACCGCGCGTCGCGCCGTTGAACCAGATGTTCAATCGCTAGAGCAGGATGGCTTTTGATTGAATCGGGATGCGCCGCTTGCTCCACCTCGCCCCGCTTGCGGGGAGAGGTCGAAATTCGCAGAGCGAATTTCGGGTGAGGGGGACTCTCCGCGAGCTGAATTCGCGGTAACAGCCCCTCACCCCAACCCTCTCCCCGTAAGAACGGGGCGAGGGAGCACACCTCCGTGGCCGCGACAACTCAACCTAATCCCATCATGCTTTAGCGCGCGCGGCGATATTGGATCAGGCCAACCCTCATGTCAGGCGGCAAGTGCGGTGCGTATCATCCGGGCCAGATCCGACTTGCGATATGGCTTGGCGAGCAGCAGGACCCCGGCATCGAGTTGGCCATGGTGGATGATGGCCTCGTTCGAATAGCCGGAGGTGAACAATACTTTCAGCGAAGACCTGCGCTGCAGCGCTTGTTCGGCAAGTTGACGGCCGTTCATCCCACCCGGCATGATCATATCGGTAAACAGCAGATCGATTTCCCGCGCACTATCGATGGCCCTTAGCGCCTCCGCCGCATCGACCGCCGTCAGCGCGACATATCCCAGACTCTTGATTTGGCCAACCACCAGTGCGCGCACCGCACTATCGTCCTCAACGACCAGGATGGTTTCGCGGCCCCGTTCCGGCGGCAACGGCGTCTCCGACTCGGCGGATTGAGCAACGCCTTCCGCCTGCGGCAGATAAATTCTGACCGTCGTACCATGACCTCCTTCGCTGTAAATCTTGATGTGCCCATTGGATTGCTTGACGAAACCGTAGACCATGCTGAGGCCAAGGCCGGACCCTTTGCCGACCTCCTTGGTGGTGAAGAAGGGCTCGAACACATTGCCCAGAATGTCGGCGGGAATGCCGTGCCCTGAATCGGTCACCGCAATCAGCACGTAATTTCCTGCCGTGACATCGCTGTTCGTGCTGACATAAGTGTCGTCGAGGACGATATTGCTGGTCTCGATGATAAGCTCGCCGCCGTCCGGCATCGCATCGCGGGCGTTGAGCGCGAGGTTGAGGATCGCGCTGGCGAGCTGACTGGGATCGATCAGCGCGTGCGACGCATCGTCCGCGAGCTTCATGTGGACCTCGATCTGCTCGCCCAGCGTTGACCGCAGCAGGTTGGCTGCTTCGATCACCAGCGAATTGATGTCGACGTCACGGGGCTGCAACGGCTGCTTGCGCGCGAATGCGAGCAAACGCTGCACCAGGTCGGAGCCGCGCGCAGCGGCCTGGTCGATCAGTTTCGTCATCGCGATGAGGTCCGGCCGATCCGCGAGCTCTTCCGCCAGAAACTCCATGGTTCCGACGATGACGGTGAGAATGTTGTTCAGATCGTGAGCCACGCCGCCGGTCAATTGGCCGACGGCTTCCATCTTCTGCGCCTGGTGAAGCTGCAGGTCGGCGGCGATCTTCTCGTACAGCAGACGGTCCTTCTCCTCGACGAGGGCTTTCATCCGATCGACGCTAAGCTGGAGCGCCACGCCCCGGGAGGCGGTCAGGACAGCCTCGGCCAGAACGTTGGCGAACCCGGTCAGAAAATTGACGTCGTGCTGCTCGTAATTGTGCTGCCGGTCGCTGTCGATCTCGAGGATCCCATAGGGCTGCTCGTCGCTGCCCTTGATGATGACGTCGATGGTCGAGATGATGCCATGCGCGGCATAAAACGGCGGCAGGTCGAAACCGGCGTCCTTTTGCAGGTCGTCAATGATCGACGGCTCGCCAGTGGTAAAGGCGCGCCCCTGCGGCGAACTCATATCGGCGCGCGACACGACGTGACCGATCACGCCGTCCTGCCAGCCATGTCCGGCGACGATGAGAAGATCGTTCTGATCGGCGCGATACTGGCACACTTTGCTGAAGGGCACGCCCAGGCCATCGGCGCAGACTCGCGCCGCCTCCGTCAGGATTTTCGACAAATCCCGTTCGCGAAGTGCGAAGCTGCCGAATCGCGCGATGGCTTCCTGCTGCCGCAGCAGCCTTTTGACTTGCGAAACGGCATCGGTCATGTGGGCGACTCGCCTGCTTGCGCGTTATATGGCCGGAGCAACATGGGATGCCCGGCGTCCAACTGATACGCAAACTGACGCGATTGCGTTTGGTCAATTTCGTTGCTCGCGCATTTGGTCCGCACGAGCCTGTACTTGTCTTTTTGACTACGCCAAGTGCGAGTCCATGCCGGTTCTATCCTTTCCGGGCAGCCTCCCTTCTCATGATCGCGACATAGCGATCGGTTTGGTTGGCTATCATCTTCCAGCTTCGCGTAAGGCTGGTCAGAATCGTCGCCTCAGCCCCGCTTTCAGCCAGCAGCATGAGGCGATGACATTCCTCGGCCTGAATCCGGCAACGACCTGCTTCTTTGATTTCCCGTCGGGGATCAAAAAAAGTCAACGGATACCCGCCAGATACACCAGATCAAGAACGACCAAACTCCGAAGCCGGCGGCAATGGCGCCGATCAATTGCACCGGCGACGATTGCTGGGTTGTTGGCGGGACTGATCGCGCGGATCTTGGCATGGCATACCCCTCCAAGTATGGCCGGAACACATCACGCTCTGTCCTCGGACGAAATGCCTGAGGTTCAGACGAATCAAACGAACCAGCTTTTCAAAAGGTTGTCTGTTCAATATTATACACGCAATCAGATAGCCGGCGATCTCCCCATCCTTCGGCAGAGGCCGCAGGATTTTGGGGTCGATAGTGTTATGGAAGCATGATAACGCAGATGCGCGGACGCCTATTCGACCGAATGCCCGCCGCCCCCGCACTGTCGCCGGAACCCCGTCCCCGTCTCCCAATTCCGCGGACTGGACCGGTCCGGGACATGACGATCGATCTGCCGTATCCAGACGGTTCAGCCGCGTTCGGTCATCCAACCGCCGGCGACGTCAAGGACGCCAGCGGCACATCGAGCATATAAACGAAGCCGCTCGGCTGGTAGGTGAGTTGGACCTCGCCCTTGAGCTGCTTGCCGAGTGTCTCGATCAAGCGCGTGCCGAAACTGCGTTTTGTCGGAGCTTCAACCACCGGGCCGCCTTTTTCGCTCCAGACCAGACGTAACCGCGGCGGCGATCCTTCGACGGTCCAGGCAATTTCGACGCGGCCAGAAGGCAACGTCAAGGCACCGAACTTGGTGGTATTGGTGCAAAGTTCGTTGAGGGTCATCGCAATGGCAATCACGGCGCCCGAAGTGATCTCAATACTGGGTCCGGCGATTGAAAACTTCGGCAAATCCGGGTTGTCGAAAGCCTCGGTCGCGCCGCGAATGATTTTTGCGAGGTCGGCGCTGGTCCAGCGCGCCTGCAGGAGCAGATCGTGAGCGCGGCCCAGTGCCAGCAACCGGCCTTCGATGGCGAGTTGGGCGTGTTCGATGCTCGGGGCATTGCGCAGGCTCTGGGAGGCAATCGCGCCCACCGTCGCCAGGGTATTCTTGATGCGGTGATGAAGCTCTTCGAGGATCAGCTTTTGAAGCTTGTCGGATGCTTCGCGCTCCTTGGCGTCGATGCCGGCCTGTGCGAGCAGCGCCTGAGCGTCGAGTTCGGCTTGGGTGAGCAGCAGACGAAGGCTGACGTTCTCCGCCGCCAGAAACTCCTGGGGAGGCGCCGCGCGGGCGCTGGACTGGCGCTGGTCTTCATCAGGATCGGTTTCGAGCATTACCAACTGTATCACCGTAAATGTTGTCCCGCTCGCAACTTTGGTGGCGTTATTTCTGCCGCAATCCAACCATTATTGCGATTCCCGGATCGAAAACGCCGGTTTCAGGCGTGACCGATCATGTCCTGCATCTCGGCGATCAAGTCCTTGGCCTGGAGCGGTTTTCCGAAAAACCGGCTGTCGGCGGGAATTTGCATGTCCGCCAGCTTCAGCTGCCCGGATACCAGGATGATCCGGATCGGCGGCCAACGCTCATGCACCGCGTGCGCAAGCCTCAAGCCGTCCATGCTGCCCGGCATCTGGATATCGGTGAAAAGCAGCGCGATATCCGAACGCGATTCGAGAATTGCGACAGCTTCGTCGGCATTCATGGCCTCGACCGAGGTATATCCGGCATCCTCCACCATATCGACCGCGCGCATGCGCAACAGCATCTCGTCCTCGACGACGAGAACGACTGCGGGGACGACGGAGCGATCGAGAACCATCATGAGGGATACTTTCGAAGCAGCGAAAAAAATCACTGCCACTGGGGCCGCCTGTCTTGCGGCACTACAGCCCGCCAATTCCCAGCAACGGTAGAACCCGTTGCAGGATAGCCGCCAGGCAGATCAGCACCACGAGCAGCTTGAGAAGATTTGCGAGCCGACCATCGCGGGCAAAGTTATCGATGGCCCAAAAGCAGATTGCGCCGACGACACAAATAATCAGTATACCGATCAGAACTGAAATCATAGCCTTCCCCCCGTTCAGGCCGGATTAAAACGCGACAAGCGGCCTCCACAAGGGAGGTCGCTCTATTCCTGAATCATCGATCAGTCGCGGTCGATAATGACCGGACGACGGTCGTGGTCTCTGTCTCGGTCGTGATCACGGTCCTTCCTGATGATAACCGTCTCGTCATGACCTCGGCGATCCCGATCCCGATAGTGTTCACGATCGCGATCGCGATCGCGGTCGCCATGAACTTCACCCACCGTCACGCCGTTAGGTCCTACACCGATTCCGAGTTCCTCCGCTCCGGCGGGAACTGCGCTACAAAAACCCACTGCGACGGCCACTGCTACTGCGTATCTAATCATTACGTGCTCCTGCGGATATGATAACCCCTGGATCAATCCGTTGCCGCGACAAATGTTCCGAGCGGCTGAGAAAATGCGGGAGGCCGCCATCCGAGGCGACCCGCAACCTTGCGACAAAACGCCAAAGGCGTTTGCGCGGAGATCACGTTCAAACAAAGAGATGAGATCATGGTCCGACGCAATCTCGTCGAATCATGATCTCGGAATATCACTTGCGGATTGCCGCGTGCAGGAGGCTTATTAACGCCGACCCCAGCCGCCGCTCCACCTGTTGCCCCATCCGCCGCCACCGCGAACGAGCCGCACGACCAGGAGCAGCAGTATCGCACCGATGGTCGCATCGACGATTGCGCTGACGATCCCTGTCCCGAGATGAATGCCGAGTTGCGGCAACAACCAGCTTCCGATAAAGGCGCCCAGGATCCCGACAATGAGGTCACCAACGATCCCGAAACCGGCCCCGCGCACGATTTGACCGGCCAACCAGCCGGCCACCAGACCCACGAGCAATATAACCAACAGGCTTTCACCAGACATATTCATTTTGTCACCTCGGCATTTTGGTTCAGACGCAGCATGGCCAGCTGCTTGGCTAGTCTCATTACGAGTTGGATCGACTTGCAGCGGTTTCGCCGTTGCCGCCAAGTACGGCCGAGGCGCGATCGCGCCGCGCCATCTGTTCGACCAGCATCGCCATATATCGCGGCAATGGCTCGGACTCGCCCGCAAGCTCGCGACGCAGCCGGTCGCCTATTTCCTCGCAGATCGCGGCGCTCACAGCGCGCCCGATTTGAGTATCATTCCGAACGGCTGGACTGGTCATGACAGATCTTTCGGTTGGTGTGGCCGCGGTCGACACTGACAAGCCGGGGCTCGATTCTCGCGCCATCACCTTGCTGGCATGAGGCGCTGGCCGGTTCTGGTTGCCTCGGACCGCATTGCGGATCTCATCGATCACTCCGCGATGCTTCCCAACGGCCGCTGCAGGCAATTCCACCGGAGGCGCCGTTCCATTTGCCGGACCCGCCATTGCCGTTGAGACGGCCGTTGGCGTAAGCACCGCGGATGGACACTTTGACCATGCCCTCGGGTCCGATGCTGCCGGAAACATCCGCCGCCCCCGAAACCTTTCCATCGGTGACCCTGAGCGGATACTGAACGGACGGCTCGCAACTTCCGGCTTTCGTCAGAATTGTCACGTGCCACAACCCATCATAGGCCGTCTCGGCGAAAGCCGGCGCGGCTATGCACGTCGCTGCAATAAAGCCCAAAACAATTGTCCCTCGCATCGTCATTTTCCGCCTCCAAAAACCTGTTTGCTTACCGACGCGCAGCCACCAACCGCACTTCGCGAAGCACCGGTCCGGCGTCCCGGCTGCGCAAACACGCCGCGTCGTAGTTGGGCCAAACCTGTTGCGAGCAATTTCGGGCTTTGGATTGGATGTGAAGTCGGTCTGCCTTGGCCAAGGGAACCGTCTCGCCCGCTTCCACCCGAGGAGCGAAGCCAGGCAAGGCAACCACAGCCACTCCCAGCAGGCCGAATATTGCCAGGGCGATGAGGGATTTGATCATTTGAGGCTGCTGACTGTGGCCGTATGCCGATCCCGCCGCGCTCGGGGATCGGTCAACAACAACCCCAGCGACAGAGAGTTCCGCGAATACAACCCGACCCGCAACTTTATTGTCCGTGACAGCCGGATGGCGCTCCGCGCCCCCCAAGGGCCAATTGCACGGCGCCACGCAGAAAACATCGGGTTTGCGGAGGCCGGAGCAACTGCGATAGCGTAGCAAGCCCTCGCAGATAAGTTCCGCTCGAGCAAACACAGGGATCAAGAAGGGAGAGAACCCATGGAGGATAGCGCGGCCCGGCGCGCAGCCGAGGCGCTGCTCGCGGCCCACGACGCCAATTTGCAGTTCAGGACGCTTGGTCCACCGGACGGACCGGCCACCATCGCCGACGCCTACGACATCCAGGACAGGTATGTCGCGCTGCTCCGGGGCAGACACGGCGACGCCGCGGGCTACAAGGTCGGACTGACCTCGGCGCCGATGCAGGCGTTTTGCCGGATCGACCATCCGATCGCGGGTGTCGTGCTGGCCGGACGCGTGGTTCAATCGGGGGTGAGCTTGCGGCGCGCGGATTTCGGGCGGCTGGGCCTGGAATTCGAGATCGCCGTTCGCATCGCATCGGACATTCCAGTCACGGGCGTGCCGTTGACCGCCGAGACGATCCGCCCGCACATCGGCGGCCTCTGCGCGGCGGTCGAGATCGTCGACGATCGCAGCGCCGATTACGGCGCTCTCGACGTGCGTTCGCTTGTCGCCGACAATTCCTGGAACGCCGGGATCGTGCTGTCGGAATTCGCGACGACATGGCCGGATCTGGAGGCTATGCTCGGACGCGCAACCAAGGATGATGTCGCGATCGGCGAAGGGCACGGGCGCGACATCCTCGGCCATCCCTTCAATTCGGTCGCGTGGCTGGCGTCGCAGCTCGCTTCGCGCGGCGCGGGACTGAAGGCGGGCCAGGTCGTGATGACCGGAAGCGTCATGAAGACGGTATTTCCGGAAGGTGACGCGACGTATCGCTTCGAGCTCGCGGAGATCGGGTCTGTCGAGGTGCGTGTCTGGGAAACCAACGCTGGACGATCGTGATCGTCGCTGTCGCAGCCGGGACCGCGTTCGCGCCTCCCAACCCCCGGTCCGTCTATTTCATCGGAGTGGACCGGAAATGGCTGGCTGACTGCCAAGATCAAGATAACGAATTGACCCGAAACCATCATAGCCATGCAACGAATTGCCGTCAGCCAAGTTGATCAGGGTCGGAATTCGTGAATTGGAGGAACGTGATGTTCAAGCTCAAAATTCCCGCAGCGCTTCTGGTGATGGGTGCGATGTCGCTCGGCGCACCTGCTGTCGCGGCCCCGCTCACGCCTTCATCCGCAGCTGCCAGGCCGATGGCGCAGCAGAATGACCTGGTGCAGGTGCGTTACGGCGGATGGCACGGCGGCTGGCATGGAGGGCGGGGATTCCCCGCGGGCGCATTCGCCGGCGCTCTGATCGGCGGCGCCATCGCGGCCCCGTACTACGGCGGCGGCTACTATCCGTATTATGACGATAACTACGGCTATGCAGCGCTCCCCTATGGCTATCCAGGTTACTCCTATGGCTACGCCTCTCGCCCTGGATACTATCGAGGCTGCTATCCCCACTGTGGGTGGGGCGGCTAGGACGCGATGTCGCCTTTGCAGCGCATCGCCCCGGAATGACGTCGACATGAAGTTGGCGCTCGCGGGTCCTGATTGCCCCGCGTCGATGCTGCATTCGTGTCCGTCTTAGATGAAGAGGGCGCAGGGAAGGCCGGGTGCCCGGCGCGCACCCAAGGCCCGCGTGCAGCAAGCACGCGGCGGTTGCCACAGGTGTGGCCGGAAGCATCCGGCCTTCCCTGCGCGCAATGGTCCTAACGGTGTCCTTCGCGCTCCCCGATACGTGACGCTCCCGCTCGATCCCACCGGCCGGTCATCTCAACGTCTGGATCCCCGGGACGGCCGAGTTCGCGCGGGTGGGAATCAGCGAGCGATCGATCGCGCCCTTCAGCGTTATTGCCAGATCCTGATGGAAGGTGTCATCGGAGAAATACCAGGAATGCGACGTGGTCACATCGGCCAGCATTTGCCCGGTGCCCGGATAGGTGGAATGAAAGTGGGCTGAACAATCGACGTTGAGCGCCTTTGACGGGGCATCCGCCGGCAGACCAACGCGACCCACCCGCGGCGCAAGCCCCACCCGCTTCACATTCGAAATCTGCAGCACCTGATCGTAGCCGTTGTAATAGTTGGTCAAACGATAGCAGTGACGATAGGTGCTTTCGGTTTCGGGATCGGCGGCCGCAAACGAAATCGCGGAAACGTCGCCGGCGATCAGAACGAGTTGGCCGACGGTCCAGGAGGTTGCGGTCGACTGTCCATCATCGGCATGGTCGAAGCCCTCACGGATCACAAACGCGCCGGTCGAATGGCCAAGCGCATGAACCCTGATGTCGCAGCGCTGCGTCAGGCTCTGAACGAACAGCTTCACTCCGGCGCTGACCAGCCGCACCGAGGTGATCCTGGCATGATCGCGATCCTGCAGATAGCCCAGCGCCGTGGTGCCGCACGGCCAATCGAAGCTGATGACGCGGCATGGAAAGCCATATTTCGTCAGCCCCGCCTGAATGAGTTCATGCCGTTGGTCGACCTCCGCGATGCTGTCATTGTAGCCGTGAACGAAGAACAGAATGTCGCCGCTCGGCATTTTCTGGGGATCCGGGGGATCGGGCGCAAATGTAGCGATGATTTCCTTCACCCATTGCGACGGCCCGATCTTGTGCCGCGGCTGCGGCACTTCGCCGTCAGGGACGCGGAGATAGCGCGCCGGCCCGGGATCGATGTCACCGGTAAAGGCATCGCCAGAAACCTTGCGCAAGGTAATCCAATATTTCATCGGTTCATCGCGGCTGACGCGTCAGCCGGGCCCCTATAAAAACTGCTTTCCCCCAACATCACATCAGGATCGCACAATTCAAGGTAATGACAAACTTGTTTCTCGCACCATGCCTGCGTGAGCAAGCTCCGCACCGATGCGGCGGAGGCCGCGCTCATAAGGGACCTGACGACAGACCGCTATAAGGAAGCGCCGTTCAGCAAGTTAGCCGATCATTTGGCGGCGCTCGCCGCGGACGTCGCGCGCGCGATTGCGACGCGCCCGGCCGAGGAATAGTAAGGCTGCCCTCGTTGGCGACCGCCTTCATGTTGATGCCGGTCGTTGCCCGGAAAAAGCCCATCGGCCCGGCGGCCGATTCATATCGAGGTTGCTGATGGGCTTTGACATCAAGGGTACTCGCTCTTCGCGTAGCACGAGAGTTCCGCACTCAAACCAGAGTTTGAGCTCGGCGTTTTTCTTGCCTCCGGTCAGTGATCAAGCCGGGAATTTATCGCCGAACATCGGCAGACCGCTGCGCGATTGCTCCCGCGTGGCCTCGTCCTGGATAACGTCCCAGTGCTCCGCGAGCACTCCATCCTCCATGCGCACGATGTCAGCGACGACCCACGCTGCCGGCCGGCCGTGACCGCTGAACCGACCATGGAGAATGACGAAATCACCAGTTGCCGCCGCAATGTGGTTCTCGTAGCGCAGCGTTGCGGGCAGGGCCTTGACCAAGCCAAAGAGCCCGTCACGGCCGGGCGGAATATGTGCGCTGTGCTGGATGTAACGCGGAGACCAGAAGCGCTCGGCGGAGGCGTAGTCGCGCTTGTTGAAAAGGGCATCAAACGCGTCGAGGACGGTTTGCACGCGGCGGTCTTCGCTGGACTTGATCATGGCCGTGCTCCCTTGCCAAGGCTCGCCCAGGGTTACTTCCGGACCAACGGGATCTGTAGATTGGTCGGGCGGTTCTGCTCCGTGTCAAAGCCACGGCCGTCAACATTGCGCGCACCCCAGAACAGCAGGTCGCCTCTGAGGTAGACGAGGTCGTACTCCATGAAATTCGTCCCCTCCCCGAGACCGAAGGGGGCGAAGGCCTTTCCGAATATGCTCTGGGGCGAGTCGACCACCCAAGGCGCGTATCCAGCCGACGCGACCTTGTTGAGGACGTCGGCAAATCCTTGCGCAAGCGGGGTTACCTCGTAGGTTTCATCGGCAACGAAGTCGACCTTCTGCGCACCCGGCGCGATCGGATGTGCGCCGCGCCACAGCATGTGCCCGCCGATCTTGATCCGCGCAAGCGGCACTGCTCCATAGGGATCGGCCGAGTTGACGATCTCGAGTTCGAATCGATCGGACGGCTGATATTTGAAGGCGCGCTTGAGGTAAAACGGCTTGAGCGAGCCATCCGCGTTCTTGCTCGCGCCCGGCCGCACTTCGGGAGCGATGCTCGTCCAGTCTCCGAGCATCGCCTCCTTGATTTTGATCACGTCTGTTTCCATGCCGCTTGCCCTTGGTTGATTGGATTGCGCCGCGGCTCCACCAAAGGCTCCCATCGCCACAAGGAACAACAGCGACACTGCGATGATTTTACTCATGTGCACGATCCTGTAGGTGCCAACGCGCTGGCCTTATGGGATTTGAACGGCGCCAACGGCCCTGTGGATTACACCAAGGCCGCGATACGCTCTGCCTACCAGGCAGGGCCCCGCATGCAGTGCTTTTTGCTTATAGAGACCGCTGGTCGGCTTGAAAAAGACTTTATAAGCTGGGCCCATGCTTGCGAGACATGGGAGGTTTTGTGATGGAGCTCCGGCATCTGCGCTACTTCATTGCCGTGGCTGATGCAGGCAGTTTGACCGTTGCCGCCGAGCAGAAGCTCCACACTTCTCAGCCATCTCTCAGCCGGCAAATCCGAGATCTCGAGCAGGAAGTCGGCGTTCAACTGATAAACCGCAGCGCTCACGGCATTGAACTCACGTCAGCCGGCAAAGCGTTTCTCGACCATGCACGAACGGCGCTCCTCCAAGCAGAGGCAGCAAAAGAGGCAGCGCTGCGCGCGGCTCATCTGGCGAGACCGACATTCGCGCTTGGCTTTCTGTCGGGGAGCGAAATCGGTTTGTTGCCCGAGCTGGGCCGCATTCTGCGCCACGAATTTCCTGGTATCGAAATCCGCCTGTCGAGCGATTACTCCCCTGCGCTCGCCAAGGCATTGATGAGGGGCAAGCTTGAAGCAGCTTTCATGCGACCGGAAGAGCACATGGGGGATTTGGCCTGCAGGCGCGTCCGTACAGACCCCTTAATTTTCGTGTGTCCGAACGATCATCGCCTTGCCTCGCAAGAAGCTGTCGGGCCGCAAGAGATCGCGGACGGAAATTTCATTCTTCCCTCCAAGACTGCCCCTGCGTTGCGCCGTGTCGTTCTGGAATATTTCGCCCGAGCCGGTGTCGATCTCAAGCCGGAACATGAAGTGCACAACGTCGTCCATGCAATATCAATGATCACATCGACGCGGGCGGTGATGCTACTACCGGCTTACACCCGACGCTTTCTGCCCGAGTCAGTAGCCACCCGTCCGGTGAAGGGAGAAGTGCCCACACTCGATCTGATCATCGCCTACCATAAGGCGAACACTTCCCCGATCTTGAAGCTGCTTCTCTCCAACGTCGGCAAGCTCGCGGGGGCGCCATCCTAGTGTGGTGATCAGCCGTAGCTGCTAGCCAGGGTGAGGTGCGGCTAACAGCGCCTCTCGCGCGATTTCGATGGCATTGGCGTTGCTGACCTAGGGGTTGGTGCAACAGCCCATCGCCCCGACCCCGATTCATATCTCATTCATCTTAATTCTTAAAACGAGATTCAAATTGTCCGTTCATGGTCAATTTGGCTGGGCGCGCGTTAACTTGGGGACTCGCTGCACGATCGGGGATTCCGACCATCGGCGAGGCGTGCCAGAATGTTGATACGACTGAGTTCGCCGCTCCTTGCGGCCGTTCTCGCAATGCTGTTGCCGGCATGCTCGCTGCTTCCGGGCGCCGGGCCGAGCAGCGATGCCGTGAACCGAAACGCGACAGCGGGCGTGCGGTCGACTGCGCCCCTGCCTTATGCGCTGGTCGACATCACCGCCGATACGATCGGCTTTCTGTCGCAGCCCAATGTGGTCTCGTTCACGGGCGAGTTTCCCGACAAGCGCCCGAAGCCGAACCAGGTCGTCGGCGTTGGCGACGTCCTCAACATATCGATCTTCGAAGCCGCGCCCGGCGGCCTGTTCACGCCCGCGCAGGCCGCAGGCGCACGCCCGGGGAACTTCGTCGATCTGCCGGCGCAGGCCATCGATCAGACCGGCAGCATCAATGTTCCCTACGCCGGCGAAATTTCCGCGGCGGGGCGAACCCTACCGGAGGTTCAGCAGGCCGTGGTCGCCCGCTTGAAGAACCGGGCGCTGGAGCCGCAGGTGGTCGTCAGCCTCAACCAGCAGCATTCGAGCGTCGTCAGCGTGCTGGGCGATGTGAACACGCCGGGCGTGCTGGCGCTCAACAGCGTCGGCGAGCGGTTGCTGGCGCTGATCGCGCGCGCCGGCGGCCCGAAGTTCGAGGCGATCGAAAGCTACGTGACGCTGCAGCGCGACGGCAAGCGCGTCAAGGTCCTGCTCAGCCGCGTGGTGCACGACCCGCGCGAAAATATCTTCATTCGGCCGAACGACGTGATCTTCATCACCCGCGAAGCCCCGACCTTCACGGCGCTCGGCGCCCTCAATCAGAACATCTTTGGCTTCAATTCGGAAATTCCCTTCGACGTCGAAACGCTGACGCTGGCCCAGGCGATGGGCAAAGCGGGCGGACTCAACGACCAGCTCTCCGATCCCCGCGAAGTCTACGTCAATCGCTTTGAGGATCGCCACTTCCTGCAGAAGTTCGGCGTCGACACCAGGCGATTCACAACCGACAGGATTCCGACGATCTATCGCCTCAACCTGCGCGATCCATCGGGTATCCTGCTCGCCACCGGCTTCCAGATGCGTTCCAAGGACGTCATGTACGTCGCCAATGCCGGGGTCGTAGACTACTACAAGTTGCTGACACTGATCAACAACACGGCGGCGTCGCTGTCCAATTCGGCCAACGCGGTGACCAATGTGAACACCGCGGGAAAGACCAGGTGGTAGGCTCACACTGAACCTCACCTGGCGCAGGGCCGAGCCGCGTCTCTGCCCTCTGGACACCAACCTGCTGCAATGTCCAAACTCGCCTCGCACGGAGGAGCCGCCCCAATGACGATTATCGATTCCCAGGTCCATGCCTATGAGGCGAACACGCCGAAGCGACCCTGGCACAGCGTGCCGAACTGGCCCGATCACGTCACCGGTGACGAGATGGTGGCGGCGATGGACAAGGTCGGCGTCGACGGCGCGATCTTCATCTCCGCCTTTTCGATGTATCGCTACGACGCCAGCTATGCCGTGGAGGTGCAGCGGGCTCATCCCGGCCGGCTCGCGATCGTCAAGCCGGTCGACCCTGACAATCCCGATGTGGCCGATGTCGTCGCCGACTGGAAGAAGACGCCGGGCACGGTCGGAATCCGCATCATGCTGACCAAGGAGGCCAGGCGCGATCCCAACGACCCGGGGCTCGACCGGATCGCGCGCGCAGCCGTACGCTACGACTTTCCGGTCAACCTGCTGTGCTGGGACAATCTGGACGCGGGCGCGGCGCTGATCGATCGCCATCCCGACACGCGCTTCATCCTCGACCATCTCGGCATCCTGCAGCCGCGCGTGCCGCCCGCGCCGCGAGAGCCGTGGGCCGACCTGCCGAAGGTGCTCCAGCTCGCCAAGCGAGCGAACGTGGTGATCAAGGTCAGCGGCGCCTGCACGCTGTCGCGGGAGCCTTATCCCTTCCCGGATATCTGGGATCCGCTGGCCCGCGTGTTCGATGCCTGGGGTTTCGATCGCTGCCTGTGGGGCACGGACTGGACCCGCGCGTTCGCAGTCGTCAACTACGCGCACGCCGTCGCGCCCTTCCTCGAGACCGACCGCCTCAGCAACACCGAACGAGCCATGCTGATGGGCGGCGCCTGCGCCAAGGCCTATCGCTGGTCACCGACACGAGGTTAGCGCCGCAAAGCTTGAGCAAGTGCAGTCGCCGTGTCGTGGAACGTCGCGGCGACCTGACATCTTCAATCAATCTGCCCGCGCCGCTGGCTCAGCGCCTTGGCTGCCGCCGTGTCCGCGTCGAACGCATGCGGCTGGGTCAGCACCTCGGGCTTCAAGATTTCGTCGAGCTGCTCGCGCGTCAGCAGTTTCTTCTCCAGCACCAGATCGTAGACGCTGAGACCGGTGATCAGTGCCTGCTGCGCGATCTCGGTGGCGTTGGTGTAACCGATATAGGGATTGAGCGCGGTGACGATGCCGATCGAGCGTTCGACGCCATGGCGCAAATGCTCGCGATTCGCGGTGATGCCGTTGACGCAGCGTTCCGCCAGAGTCAGGCAGCCGGCGGTGAGATGCTTGACGCTCTTGAACAGGCTGTGGGCGATGATCGGCTCGAACGCGTTGAGCTGCAATTGCCCGGCCTCGGCCGCGAAGCTCACGGTAATGTCGTTGCCGATCACCTCGAACGCGATCTGGTTGACGACCTCGGGGATCACCGGATTGACCTTGCCCGGCATGATGCTGGAGCCGGCCTGCATCGGCGGCAGATTGATCTCGCCCAGGCCCACGCGCGGTCCCGACGACAGCAGCCGCAGATCGTTGCAGGTCTTCGACAGCTTCACGGCCACGCGCTTGAGCACGCCGGAGAGCTGCACGAAGCTGCCGCAGTCCTGCGTCGCCTCGATCAGGTTCGACGCGGTGACGACCGGAATGCCGGTGACGTCGCGCAGATGCGCGCAGACCAGCCGGGCATAATCCGGATGCGCGTTGATGCCGGTGCCGATCGCGGTCGCGCCCATGTTGATTTCACACACCAGAAGCACGGCTTCCTTCAGCCGCTGCTCGTCTTCGCCGAGCATCACGGCATAGGTCGAGAACTCCTGGCCCAAGGTCATCGGCACCGCGTCCTGCAACTGGGTGCGGCCCATCTTGATGATGTCCTTGAACTCCTCGGACTTCTTCTCGAAGGCCTGCCGCAACACCGCCATGGCGTCGACCAGCCGCATGATTCCCGTGTAGGCCGCGAGCTTGAGCGCCGTCGGGTAGACGTCGTTGGTGCTCTGGCTCATGTTGACATGTTCGTTGGGACGCAAAAATTGATAATCGCCCCTGGCCTTGCCCAGCAGTTCCAGCGCGCGGTTGGCGATGACCTCGTTGGCGTTCATGTTGGTCGAGGTGCCGGCCCCGCCCTGGATCACGTCGACCACGAACTCCTCGTGCAAGGCTCCGGCCCGGATCTCCCTGGCGGCGGCGACGATGGCGTCCACCCGCGTCTGATCGAGCAGCCCCAGTTCACGGTTGGTCTTCGCCGCCGCGAGCTTGATCGACGCCAGCGCCGCGATCAGGTCCGGATAGATCGAGATCGGAGTTCCCGTGATCGGAAAATTCTCCACCGCCCGCAAGGTATGGACGCCGTAATAGGCGTCCGCCGGGACGTCGCGGTCGCCCAGGAGATCATGTTCACGTCGCGTATTCATCGAGCGCCTTTCGCGGATGTTGGTGGGGATCTTGATAGGGTCAGCAGACAGATTTTCCAAGGCACTTTCCAGCGCCCCCACACACATACGCGACAGCCGACGCCGCGCTTTCCGCCGCCGCCAGGCGGAACCTATGTTGTCTGCCGCGCCCCATAAGTGCCGAGCAAACGGTCGAGCATTTCAGTCCTGGGCCAGTCGCCCAGCGGTTGGTTCAAGAGTGCCCGCAAAATGAGGGGAGCCAGCAGCGCCTCCAGGACGATCTTCCCGTCGCCGGTGTTCGGAAATTCTCCCCTTGCGATGGCGCGGTCGAAAATCGCGCGCGCCAGATCGAACCGACGCTGCGCGAATTGTTGCCGGGCGGTTGCGATGTGGGGGTCCTGCAGCGTGCTCACTCGTAACAGCGCCCGGCCTTGCGGCGAGGAATATGCAGTGACCGCGCTGTCCAGCAGCGTCGTAAGATCGGAGCGAAGCGAGCCGGTGTCCGGTGTCGGTATCGCGGCCTGGACGTAGTGCAGACAGCAGTCCATTGCCAAGGCGCCGCGCGTCTTCCATCGACGATAGATCGAGGTCTCGTGCACCCCTGCCCGATCCGCCACCTCGGCAATCGTGAAGGCTTCGAAGCCCTTTTCAACAAACACCGCGAAGCCGGCTTCGAGCACCCGGCTGCGAACGCGCGCGCTGCGGCCGCCGGGTCGGCCACGACTGGCGACCGTAGCTGGGTCAGCGGTTTTGCGGTTCGGGGGGTGGCGAGGCGGCACAGCGAAACAGCTAACGCAAAACCGCTTGCGTTAAAAGGCCACGCGTGCGAGGCTGCACTAAAGCAAGTATACTTGCGTTAATTGGAGGCGCGCGATGCTCCGGAAGCCTTTGTTTCTCGAAAGGAAAGCCAAACCAGGGGCTCGACCATGGGACAACACCGATCGCCGCAGCGTGCTCAAGCGATCGGCCCTGGCCGCCGGCGCGCTGGCCATGTTCGGCAATCTTCTGCCGGGTTGGTTGCAAAAGGCCAGGGTCGCCCATGCCGGCCCGCCGCGTCCGACACGCGCAGATGATGTTCGCCGCCTCGTCGACGCGGGCCTACAGCCGGACGCAACAGCCGCATCGCGCGAGGTGAGGCCGGATATCAATCCCGATCTCAGGGCGCATGGCGCGATCTTCGAACGCAGGATTCACCGGGTGGGCGACAACGTCTATTCGGCGGTGGGCTGGTCCGGCTGCAACAGCATCATGGTGGTGGGTAATGACGGCGTGATCATCGTCGACACCGGCGATGGCGTGCAGTGGGCGCGCGAGGTCGCGGCGGAGTTTCGCACCATCACCGACAAGCCGGTGCGCGCCGTCATCTACACCTGCTTTCACGTCGACCACATCCGCGGCGTGCAGGCCTTTGCGACGGCCGATGACGTCAGGGACGGGCGTGTTGAAATCATCGCGCATGACAGCCTGCTCGCCAATGTGCGGCAGTCGATCAAGCTCGGTCCCATCCTGGGGGCGCGCTCGTATTACAATTTCGGTGTCATCCTGGATGGCGCGGACGTCGAGGGCATGAACATTGGCACCGCCGCGCTCCCGCGCGCCGGTGGCGAGGCAACGTTCCTGGTGCCCACGCGCACCTTCTCCGACAAGCTCGAGATCACCATCGCCGGCATCGCGATGCAGCTCGTGCATGTGCCGAGCGAGGCCTCCGACGAGATCGCGGTCTTTCTGCCCCAGAGCGGCACATTGCTGTCCGCCGAAGTGATCCCGGCACAGACCTTTCCATCGCTCGATACCTTGCGGGGCGAGGTCTTTCGCGATCCGGTCGACTGGTACCAGAGCATCGACCTGCTGCGACGCTTCCAGGCCTCGGCCATGGTGCCCTCCCACGGGTTGCCGGTGCTGGGCGCCGAGAACGTCGAACAGGTTCTGCGCAACTATCGGGACGCGATCCAGTATGTCCATGACCAGACCGTGCGTCACATGAACAAGGGACTGACGCCGGATCAATTGGTGGATGTGATCAGATTGCCGCCCCATCTGGCAAACTTCACACCCTGGATGTCCGAGTTCTTCGGCACCGTGCGCCAGGCCGTGCGCGGCATCTATCGCGGCTATCTCGGCTGGTACGAGGGCGATCCCGTCGCGCTCGCGCCGCTCGCGCGGGCGGAAAGCGCAAGGCGCGAAATCAATCTGATGGGAGGGCGTGACAGCGTGATGGCGGCCGCGAGCAAAGCGTTCGAGGATGGCGATGCGCAATGGGCGGCGGAGCTTGCGACCCTTCTGATCCGAATCGATCGTGACGATATGCCGGCGCGGCGGCTCAAGGCGGAGGCCTTCCGCCAGCTCGGCTACGCCGAGATCAACGCGATCTGGCGGTGCTGGTATCTGTCGGCGGCGCGCGAGCTCGACGTCGAGGGTTTCGATCCCATGCGCATCCAGAGCGCCCTCGTAAAATCGACGTCGTCTGCCGGTCAGGTCGCCGCGCTGCCCGCGCGGGTTTTTGTCGAAAGCTTCCGGACCCGGCTCAAGGCCGAGGACACGCTCGATGTGACCATGACCGTTGGTTTTCAATTTCCCGATATCGGTGAAGCCTATGGCGTCGCGATCCGCCGCGGCGTGGCCGAGTTCGTCGACCATCTGCCGGAAAAAACCGACCTGACGCTGGCGCTGGACAAGACCGTGCTCGACCATATCCGGCTCGGCAGCCTGACGATGCGCGATGCCATCCTGCGCGGTGCCGTCAGATTGAGCGGAGGCTCGCCGCTCGCGATCGCCCGCTTCTTCGGGTATTTCGAAATGCCTTTCAGTGAACCCATCTGGCTCGTGGTGCGATAGCGCGGCACCACCAGCGTCGCTAACCGGCCGCGGCCGCGGTTCGAATTGCCCGCGCCCCGATAACGGCGCCACCCCATAAATATGGTGTCGCAATGCGTACCGGCGGGAGTAAACTGCCGCCGGAGCACACGCACATGACGCCATCGAGCGACGAGGGCCCTGCGCGGGCCATCACCATCCTGCTGGTCGAGGACGACGCGCCGACACGGTGGCGGCTGCAGGACGCCCTGGCCAAGGCCGGCTTCGATGTCGACGCCGCAGCAACGCTGACCGAGGCGCGCGCGAGCCTTGCCAAGCGCGTGCCCCGGGTGCTCCTGACTGATCTGCAATTGCCCGATGGCCACGGCAACGACCTGATCCGCGCGACGCGACAGCGCCATCCCGATACGGAAATCATGGTGATCTCGATTCTCGGCGACGAGGAGAGCGTGATTTCGGCGATCACGGTCGGCGCCACCGGCTATCTGCTCAAGGACGCCTTTCCGACCGACATCGCCACCACGGTGCACGACCTCGTGGCCGGACACTCGCCGATTTCGGCATCGATCGCGCGCTTCATCGTGAAGCGGACCCAGGCGAGTGTCGAGCCGCCGCCGGGTCCGCCGCTGAATACCACCAGGCTGACGCCGCGCGAGATCGATATCCTGTGGGGCATCGCCAAGGGCTTCAGCTATGCCGAAATCGCAGGTCATCTCGGGCTGTCGCGCCAGACCGTGCCCGGCCACATCAAGAGCATCTATCGCAAGCTCGAGGTCCATACCCGGGGCGAGGCGGTGTTCGAGGCGGTGCAGCAAGGCTTGATCAAGCTGTGACCGACGAAGCTGTGAAACCGGCCGCATTCGGCGGCTTGAAATCGCGCAAGTCGCTGTCCTGGCTGTTTCAATATGTCCTGCTGCAGGTGCTGATCGCGATCGTCTGCATTGTCGCGCTGCGCCATCCGCTGTCCGCGCCGCCTCCCCGCTATTCCGTCACCGCGTTCGATCTGCAGGATCGCGGCACCACGCAGTCGGTCACGCTACCCGACTTCGTCCCGTCCCGCCTGTCGATGCAGGAGCCTGCAAGCTATACCGGCAGCTTCGACTGGAGCGAAGGCGAAGCACGAAGCGCGTGGTCGGTCTATCTGCCGCGCTTCACCAATGGCGTTCAGGTCACCGTCAACGGCGTCGAGATCCTGGACTCCCGGCGCGATCCCTCCGCCAACCGGCTCGACCGCGCGACGCCCGAGATCGCCGTGATCCCGGCGTCGCTGTTGCGCGAGGGTCCGAACGAGCTTGCCATTCGTCTGTTCGTCTGGGGCCCGATCTCGGGCTTCCTCGACCGCGTTTATGTCGGCCCCGACGCGGCGCTGCGCCCCTTTTACGGACAGCGGACGCTGCTGTTCGTCAATTTGCCGATGGTGTTTGCGGCCTGGCAGGGCATCCTCGCGGTGATCCTGATCGTGCTGTGGTCGGTGCGCCGCCAGGAGTGGGCCTACGGCGCGCTGGCCGCGGCGATGGCGCTGGGGGCCATCCAGGCGTTCCTGCCGACCGTCGTGGATCAGCCCACCTTCCCCCGATTGACTGCCACCCTGATTGCGTCCGCGCCGCTCGAAAGCGGATTTGTGCTCGCTTTCGGCATCCTGTTTTTCGCCCGGAAGTGGCCCCGCTATGGCGCGCTGATTTTTGCGCCCGGCGTGCTGCTCGTGCTGGTCGGGCTGTTTGGTAGTTCGGGACAACTGGGCAAACTCTTCGTCGTTGTCGGTCTGCCGGCCATTGGCCTCAATCTCGTGCTGCTGGCGCTGATCGCGGCGTGGTCGGAGTTGCGGCGCCAAGATGTGCCGAGCCTGCTGCTCGGCTGCGCCGTCACCATCGTCCTGACCTGCCTGATCCATGACGTGCTGGCCGTGGTCCAGATCCTGCCCGACCGACGCATCTTCTTCACGGGGTTGTCCTATGCGGCGATGGTGATCGCGATCGGCGCCGGGCTGACCTGGCGCTTCGCGCGCGCGCTCAACCAGGTCGACGGCTTTGCCGCGCGGCTGGTGATCCAGGTGCGCGAGGCCGAGGAAAAACTGAAAGCCAGTTTTGCGCGCGAGGAGGAGCGTGCGCGGGCCGCAGCGCTGGCGCGCGAGCGTGCGCGGCTGATGCGCGACCTTCATGACGGACTTGGCGGCCAACTCGTCTCTATCGTCGCGCTCAGCGAGCGCGGCGAAGGGGGTACAGGCATCGGCGACGCGGCGCGCGCGGCGCTGAAGGATCTCCGCCTGGTGATCGATTCGATGGACGACATCGGCGGCGACCTGATGCTGGCGCTGGGATCATGGCGCGACCGCGCCTCGGCGCAGTTGCGTCCCCACGGCATCGCGCTCAATTGGCGCGCCGCGACGCCGCAAGGTCTTCCCGTGCACCCGGAACTCAGGCCATGGCACGTCATCCAGATCGTGCGAATATTGGACGAGGCGCTGACCAACGCGGTCAAGCACGCGGGCGCAACGCAGGTCGCGGTCGGCATCGACACCTTTGCCGACGCCTCGGGCTTTGCCCGCGGCAGCATCACGGTTGAGGACGATGGCAAGGGGTTTGCAATCGCCGGAGGCGGCGACGAACTCGCCGCGGGCGGCGACGCGATCAAAGCCGACGGCGACGCCGCCGCAGATGGCGAGACAGCGGGGCGCGGCCTGCGCAACATGCGAGGCCGCGCCGCGCGCTGTGGCGCCGAGCTCGAACTGGTCTCCGGCGCCGGCGGCACGCGGGTCAGGCTCACGCTGCCCCGCCGCTTTCCGGACAGCGACGCCGTTGCCGGTTGAGTCGGTCCACGTTATCGCCACACGCGGACCCTGTTGTAGCCGACGTGGCGCACACCGTACGGGGTGACGCGGGTGACCCCGACGTGGGTCACGCCGACGGCGGCCACCGGCACGGGGCGAACGGGCACGACGGTCGGGCGAACGATGCAGCCCTGCGGCACGCCGGCCGTCTTGCAATAGACCACCGCGGCATCGGCTGGTGCGCTGAACGAAACCATCGCCAGCGCCGCAAGCGCCGTCAACGCAACCGCACCACCGACCATCTCCAATTTCTTCGACATCTGTCTCTCCTGTATCAAGCGTTTCTCGGTCTTGCGGCTGGACCGACCGGTCACCGCAGCCGACGCGGGGGATACATGGCCTGGCGCTGCGCCCGCCAACATCCCATGAAGATGGGGGTTACGGAAAAGCCCGCGAATTCGGGGGTTTTGGCGATCTGGCGGATGCCATGAACATGGCATGGACCGCGATCTTCACTTCGACGATGGTCCGCGCGCTTTCGTAACCCCAACCCCATTCGACGAAAAGGTGATCCATGACCAAGTCAATCAATATGAAGTCGCTCGCAATCTCGCTTGTGCTGGTGATCGCGGGCCTGTCGCAGGCCGCCGCGCAATCCGCCGCCACGCCGCAGGAGAAGATGGCCTGCCGCAGCGACGCGCAATCGCTGTGCTCTGAGCATATCGGCAAGCCGCAGGAGATGAACGCGTGCCTGCGCGACAACAAGAGCAAGCTCACCGAGCCGTGCCGCAAGGTGGTCGAGGCGCATGGCGGGTGAGGTCATCGCCGCGCCAGTCTCGCCAGGGCGTGTTGAAATTGGCGGTTCACGCCACCCTTCAGGGAAAGATTGCAACGACCGGGGAGCGCGGCCAGCCGCGCCGCCCCGGTCGGACGTTTCGGCATGTCTGCCGGAGCACAATTGCCAGACCACGAACCAACCTCTGTGGGAGTGCTGCTTGCCTCCCCGAATGAGCCCTCCGACCAGCGCCGTCAGGTTGTGCCGAGGCGCGTCGTATCACGGCGGGCATCGCGACCCGCACTGATGCGCCCGGCTCACTCGTGGCTTGAGGCTGTGAAAGACGGTGACAAAGAGCAGCCGCTTCGGGTCGGATGCAACTGCAGCCGGGCGCGGCAACATCCCATGAAGATGGCGAGGTGAGAGGTTGTACTTTTATGGACCACACGCGGGAGGCACGTGGACCTTCCGTCTGCGCATTGCCCCGGCTGGGTCAATAACCGATCTAGGCGAGTCGGATGGGTCTCAAATCTGCGAGGCGACCTTGTCCAGGCCGATGACGCGGGCGAGCGCGCGCACTTCGTCCTTTTGATCTTCGCGCAGCTGGAACAAGAGCGGCATCGCGGCCGATTTCAACTGCTGCACTTCGTCCGAGTCCGGATCGATGATCGACGCCGCGGTCGCGTTCGGATTGGCCTGGCGCGCCACATGGATCTTGCGGGCGACGGCGCGCAGCGCGACTTCTACCGCGGGCCAGTAGGATTCCTGGTCCGACGAGAGCCGCAGGCGTTGCTTGATCCCCGCGATCTGCGCATCGCTGAGCAAGGCGTAGGGTCTTTGCGGCTGCGGTTTGGCGGCGATGGCTCTGTCGATGGACGCCCTGTCGATCGAAGGCCTGTCGATCGAAGGCTTGTCGGTCGCAGCCCTGGTCTTCGGCGGGGTGAGCAGCAGCGGTCGCGGCAGCGCCGAGGTCACCGCGGCTGCGGCCTCGACGTCAGCCATGCTGCTGGACGCATAGGCCTGACGCAGCGGCTCACCGACGGGCATGGGCGCCTGCCCGGCCAGGTCCGGCGTCAATGTCGCCACCACCAGCTTGTCCTGTTTGACTTCGCGGTTTGAGACCGGCGACGTGGCCCTGATCGGAACCATCTCCGCCGAAGCCATCGGCACGCTGTCGCGGCCAACGATGCTCACCACGGCGGCAACCGCGACGAGGCAACAGGTCAACGCGAGGATGGCGATTGTCTTTGTCAAATCGTACTCCGCACTCGTCGACCGATCCGGGTCACTGTCCCGAACAACGGGTGCAGCTGGTAAGCGCGAATTGCGGCGTAAGCATGCCGGTAACGCGACAGCCGCGTTTATGTCGCCGTGAAACTGTCCCGAAATGGTATGAATCAAGCCACAGCCGTCAGTTCGTAGGCTTCCTGAATATCGGCGACGATGTGGGACGCCTCCCAAATAGCCCTGGATTCAACCGATTGCAAGCTGACAGTCCAGTTTCTACCGCTGGCTGTGCGGGGTACGCTGACGACATCGAACTGCACGCTACGGCATAGTGGATGCCGCTCCAATGCACGGGTCACGCGAGCCTTGATCTCGTCGATCGTGGCCGGCGTCTTTGCAAAGAACGTCTCGAGTCTCATCGCGCGTCCCTTTGTTGAGTCCGCTCGCCCTCGCCGCGACCGCGACACGAGGGGGCTGGCAAGGGATTCTTGCGACGAGATGGTTAATGGCGCGTTAAGTCTCGTGTCGCCGATCGGAAGTTCCCGTGACCGTCAAGCCGAAAATGCGACACCGGCGCATCGGAAAGGTGGGCACTACGCGGCAGATTGCGGATCGGCTGCGCGATACTCGTCGCGCGTGCGGGCGACGAGCTCGGCCACGGCGGGGATATCACGGACGCCCGAGGTCGAGTGCCCCGCGCTCCAGATGTCGCGCCAGCGTTTGGGTCGATCGTCGCGCGCGCCGATGTCGATGTCCCTGCCGATATCGATCGCACCACGTTGCGGCAGGTCGTCGGGATCGAGGCCAGCGGCAACAATCGAGGGCCGCAGCATGCTGGTCTTGAGGCCGGTGAAAGCACTGGTCAAAAGGATATCGTCGGCGCTGGCTTCGACCAGCATCGCCTTGTATCTTTCCGCGGCCATGCTCTCGCGCGTGGCGATGAACTTGGTCCCCATATAGGCGAGATCGCAGCCGAGCACCTCGGCAGCGCGAAGCGCGTGGCCATCGCTGATGCCGCCCGCCAGCACGATCGGCCCGTCGAAGAACGCGCGTACGGCACGAACGAAGGCGAATGGATTGAGCCAGCCGGTCTGGCCGCCGGCACCCGCCGTGAGCAGCACCAGCCCGTCGGCCCCCGCTGCAACCGCGCGCTCGGCGTGGCGGATGCTGGCGACATCGGCCAGCACCAGCGCGCCCGCCTCGTGCAGCGGCGCAACGACCTGCGCCGGCGAGCCGACCGACGTAATGACGATTTCAGGCCGGTGCCTGAGCAGCACCGCAAGATCCTGATCGAGCCGCGCGTTGGAGCGATGCACGATCAGGTTCGGGCAGACCGGCGCGGGCGTTCGTCCGTCCGCGTCGCGATACCCGCGCAAGCGGTCCGCGATCTCGGTCAGCCAGCGATCGAGCTCTGGCGGAGTGCGGCAATTCACGGTCGGGAAGGCGCCGATCACGCCGTTGCGGCAGGCCGCCACGACCAGCTCGATCCCCGAGACCAGAAACATCGGAGCGGCGATCAGCGGCAGGCTGAGGCGGTCGCGGAAACGCGACATGGCGTTGGTCGGTTGCAAAGTGTTTCTTCCCGGTCTTGTTGTGTTAGCGTTGTCGCCAACATTGGCACGACCGAAGGCTGATGACAAAACGGCGGGAGGACAAGATCATGAGCAATCCGCTCTATGCATTTCCGACAGTCTGCGAACAGACGCTGCGCGCGCTGGCGCGCTATCCGTCGCGCACCGCGTTCGCCTGGCCCGGCGGATCGCTCAGCTATCGGGGCGCGACCGATCTGATCGGCCGCATCCAGGGCGTCTTGATGCGGCTTGGCCTCGAACCGGGCGCGCGCGTGGCGTTCCTCACCGCCAACCGCGCCGAAACCTGGTGCGCGGGCGTTGCCGCGCAGCTGTCGCGGCTCGCCGTCACCTGGCTGCATCCGCTGGGATCGCTGGAGGATCAATTGTTCCAGATCGAGGATTCGGACGCGCAGCTGCTGGTGATCGACGCTACAGCGTTCGGCGCGCGCGGCGGCGACCTTGCGGCCAAGGCAACCGGAGTCAAGTCCGTGTTCACGCTCGGACCGGCCGGCTACGGCGTCGACCTGCTGACCGCGATCGATCAAGCCGGACACGCCACCGCGCGTTGCCTGGCGGTTGCAGATGATATCGCAACCCTGAATTACACCGGCGGCACCACCGGCAAATCCAAGGGCGCGCTGCGATACCATCGCGAATATGGCGGCTTCGCCAGTGCTATCCTTGCCGATTTCGAAATCCCGGAAGCCGCGCGTTATCTGGCCGTCGCACCCATCAGCCACGTCGCCGGCACCAAAGTGCTGCCGACCCTGATGCGCGGCGGCACCGTGCACATGCTGAAAGGCTTTGATCCCGAAGCGGTGCTGAAGACGATCGAACGCGAGCGCATCAGCTTCACGCTGTTGGTGCCGACCATGATCTACGTGCTGCTCGATCATCCGGCGCTGGACCAGACCGACCTCTCCTCGCTCGAGCTCCTGCTCTACGGCGCATCGGCGATGTCGCCGAGCCGGCTGGTCGAGGGCATCGAACGGATCGGGCCGGTGTTCTCGCAGCTTTATGGCCAGACCGAATGCTATCCGGTCTCGGTGCTGCGCAAGAAGGATCATGATCCGAAAACGCCGGAGCTGCTGCTGTCCTGCGGCTTTCCGATCGCCGCCTGCGCGGTCAAGATCCTCGACGACAACGACTCCGAGGTCAGAGCCGGCGAGGCCGGCGAGATCTGCGTGCGCGCGCCGCATGTGATGGCGGAATACTGGAAGCGGCCGGAGGCGACGCGCGAGACCCTGAAGAACGGCTGGCTGCACACCGGCGATATCGCGCGCACCGACGAGCGCGGCTACATGTTCATCCTCGACCGTAAGAAGGACATGATCGTCTCCGGCGGCTTCAACATTTTTCCGCGCGAAGTCGAAGACGTGCTGTCGCAGCATGCCGATGTGGCGATGGTCGCCGTGGTCGGCATCCCCGACGACAAATGGGGCGAGGCGGTGACGGCAATCGTTGTGGCGCGCGAAGGCGCCCAGCCGAATGCGGACGAACTCATCAATCTCGTGAAGACGCGCAAGGGCTCGGCACATGCGCCCAAGCAGATCCAGTTCGTCACGGAATTGCCGATGACCGGCGTCGGCAAGGTCGACAAGAAGGTGCTGAAGGCGCAGTTCTGGGCGGGGCGCGAGCGGATGGTGGGGTAGGGAATCGCGCGCTATCGGCCAATCGGCGCGCTGCTTGCGCCAATGTCGCGACGCGCGCGATCCTGCCTCATTGTACGGGTTCGTAGAACAGCACCACATTCCCGTTGCCGAAGGCGCGCGACTTCGCAAGCTTCATTGCCAGCTTCCTCTTGACACCTTCGAACAGCGTCCGGCCATTGCCCACGACCAGCGGATTGAGCACGATCTGGTATTCGTCGATCAATCCGGCATCCGCCAATTGCGCGACGATGCTGCCGCTTCCCATGACCACGATGTTCGGGCCGGGCTCCTGCTTCAACTTGCGGACTTCCGTGGACAGGTCGCCCTTCAACAGCGTGGTGTTGTTCCACGCGGCTTCTTCCAGCGTCGTGGAAAACACGAATTTGCGCAGATTGTTCATCCGCTCGACGACGATCGGATTGCTTTGCGCCGCAAGCGGCGTCGGCCAGAAGCTCGCCATCAGCTCGTAGGTCACCCTGCCGAACAGCAGCTGGCCGCCGCCGCTGGCGTTCTCCGAGACGAAGGTCTGCCATTCCGGATCGCGCTTGTGGGCCCAGCTCATATCGCCGTTCCCATCGGTAAAGTACCCGTCGATCGACATCGCATTGTAAACAACCAGCTTCGGCATGTTCATGGTCCTTGGGTGATTTCGGGGCTGATCACTGGCGATCACCGCGGCTCCGCCAGATGCGCCGTGTTGCCTCGCGCCCAATGCAGCGATCCGGGCGTGGTCAGAAGCTCACCGGACTCCAGCAGCGTCTTGATCCCGGAAAGGACCATCGGCCAGCCGCCATAGAGCTGGTTGTTGGCGCCTTCGCGCAGCTGATCGTGGATCACCGTCAGCCGGCAGGAATCGCCGATCGGTTCGATTTCCCAGGTCACCCGCGAGGTCCCCTCGCTCTTGACGTCCTCGCCCCAGAGCGCCCTGAAATGCTGCACCAGCCGGCGCGGCGGATCGACCTCCAGATTCTCGCCCTCAAAGATCAGGTAGCCATTGCCATGGCCCTCGAAGCGCGAGCCCTGCGTCCAAGCCGAGGTGACGATCGCCCCGAAGTTGTACTTGCGCCGCATCTCGGTGTCGGTGATGGCGTGCCACAGACGTTCCGGCGTCGTCTTGATGTAGATTTCGAAAACCTTTTCCATCGTCTGCTCCAGTTTGTGCTTGAGATCGCTCAGTCCGGCCGCCCAGGGTTCGGCGTACTTGCTCACCCAGCGGTCGTGAACGAGCCGGATCGGAACCGGGTTGAGGTAGTGCAGTTTCTCGCGGCCGCGCCGCCGGCTCACCACGAGACCGGCCTCCTCGAGCAACTTCAGGTGCTTCATCACACCAAAGCGCGTCATCGGCAGCCGCTGCTCGAGCGCGCTCAAGGGCTGCCCATCCTCCCTGAACAGCGCATCGAGCAGGCTCCGACGCGACGGATCGGCGAGGGCTCTGAACACGGCATCCATCTGATCCATGAGCCGAAAATAGGTGACCATATGGTCACATGTCAAGCCCGATGCGATCAACCCGCCGTGATGGAGCGTCGGGGTTCACCGTCGATCGAGGATGCGGTGCCCCTAACGACGTTGTTCTGCTGACGAAAACTGTGACGCTCTTCACGTGACGGCGAACGCGGTCCCAGCCGAGCGGAACCGCGACGCCTATCTTTTCTCGATCACGAGGCTCTGCACCGCGCGGCCGAAATAGCCGCTGATATCGGCAAGGCGCGCCATGGCGAGGCCGGCGCCGTCGGGCCCGATCCAACTCTCCGCATCGAGCAGGATCCATTCGCCGACCGGCTCGCGCGCAAAGGAGACGGTGAGGTCGGCGTTGATGAAGGTCCAGTGCCGGAAATCCAGCGCAGCCGAGGTGCCGTTGCAGAAGTCGGCGGCAACCACCGCCCGCATCGCCTGCGAGATATCAGCACCCGCGATCAGCGGCCGGTCGACGCGGTACCAGATCGCGCCGGGACCCGGCACGCCGAATCTTCCGCGCGCGGCGCGCAGCGAAACGCCCTTGACGAAGGGGCTGGTCGAGAAGTCCGCAGGCTCCGGCCGCGACGCCTCCGGCCCCGGCAGCGCAACCGCAAGGTCGGCGATATCGGGCGGCAGCAGCAGCGCCTCTCGCCTGATCCTCAGCACGGTTGCGGCGACCACGACGACGCCGTCCGCGCAAAGCCTGACCGCACAAAGCTGGATCTTGCGGCCCTGGCGCGTGACCTCGGTCTCGAGCGTGAGTTCGCGCAGCGGCACCGGGCGCATCAGGTCGATGGTGACGCGCGCAACGCGCATCGGCACAGCCGTCGGGATCGCCTCGGCGGCGAAGACCACCAGCGAGGCCGGCGCGGAGCCGTGCTGCATCCGCGGGTCCCAGGGGCCGGCGGCGTCCGGGCTCACCACGACGCGATTGCCGTCGACGCGAAAAATGGCGTCCATCCGTTCGACTTGATCAACCTGCAATCGCGACGCCCGACGTCATTGTTCCCGCGGACGCGCTCAGACTGATTGTTTTGCCTGATACGGTCAAGCGATCGCCGCCAGCTGGCGCTCGAACCCGCTCGGCAATTCGATGTCGACTTCGAGCGTCGAGACGGTGTCTCCGCGCTCCATCTTGACGATCACCTTGTCCGGGTCGAGCGTCACATGCCGTGAGACCACGGCGAGGATTTCCTCGCGCAGCATGATCAGAAGCTCAGGCTGACCTCGCGTGCTCCGCTCGTGCGCCAGGAGGATCTGCAGCCGCTCGCGCGCGATCGGTGCCGAAGCGCGGTGGCCGCCGAAGAACCGCAGCAAGCTCATGCCGCCCTCCGTCCCAGCAGCAGGTTCATCAGGCCCTTGCGCTCGGACGGGACGGTCATGGCGAGCGTCTCGCCCATCAGGCGCTTGGTGGCATCGAGATAAGCGCGCGCCGGCGCGCTTGCCGGATTGTTGATGGTGACCGGCGAGCCGAGATTCGAGGCGCGCAGCACCTCCTGGCTCTCCGGAATGATGCCGAGCAGCGGGGTTGCGAGGATCTCGAGCACGTCGTCGATCCCCAGCATGTCGCCGCGCGCCGCACGCGCCGGATCGTAGCGGGTGATCAGCACGTGCTTGTCGACCCGCTCCCCCTTCTCGGCCTTGATGGTCTTTGAATCCAGCATGCCGATGATGCGGTCGGAGTCACGCACCGAGGACACTTCCGGATTGGTGACGATGATGGCTTCGTCGGCGAAACGCATCGCCAGGGTCGCGCCGCGTTCGATGCCGGCCGGGCTGTCGCACAGCACCCAGTCGAACATCTGGCGCAAATCGGCGATCACGTGCCCGACGCCGTCTTCGGTCAGCGCGTCCTTGTCCTTGGTCTGCGATGCCGGCAGCAGCGACAGGTTCTCCAGCCGCTTGTCGCGGATCAGCGCCTGCGGAAGCTTGGCGATGCCCTGCACCACGTTGATCAGGTCGAAGACGACCCGCCGTTCGGCGCCCATGATGAGATCGAGGTTGCGCAGCCCGACGTCGAAATCGACGACGACGACCTTTTGCCCGGCTTGCGCGAGCGCCGCGCCGATCGCAGCCGTAGTGGTGGTCTTGCCGACACCACCCTTGCCAGACGTCACAACAAGCACCTTGGCCATTCCCATACCTCCGTTGCTACACTCAATTCAGCGGCGCGATCTTCATGATCTCGCCGTCGAGCCAGGCCTGCGCCGGTCGGCTGCGCAGACTGTCGTCCAGTTGCTCCGCGGTCTGATAGTAGCCGTCGATCGCGAGCAGCTCGGCTTCGATCCTCTGGCAATAGATGCGCGCACGGGAATTGCCGTTGACCCCGGCCATCGCCCGGCCGCGGAGCGTGCCATAAATATGGATGGAGCCGCCGGCGACGATCTCCGCACCCGAGCTCACCGCCCCGAGCACCGTCACGTCGCCTTCGGGAAATACGATCGACTGTCCGGAGCGCACGGGATTGTCGAGCAGCAGCGACGTCAACGGTTTCTTGATCTCGGGCTTCGCCGGCTGAATTTGCGGGACCGCGCTGTTGCGTCCGCCCGTGAGCAAGGGCGGCAGGTTCGCCGAAAGGCGCTCGGCGTCGACGCCCTCGATCCCGAGGACGCGGATGCTGCGTTGCTCGATGCTGCTGACGAGGTGCGCGATCGCCGACGCGCTGAGGTCGAGGCCCGACAGATCGAGAACGACGGGCCGTCCAATAAAGAAGCCCGGCGAGCGCGCAAGCGTTGCATCGACCTCCTCGAGCCAACCCATGATCGGCACGACCGGACAAAACACGAAGGCGACATAGGAGCGACCGCGAAAGCGAACGAGCTGCCGTGTCGGTTCGGCGCTGACATGCATGGTGTTCGACTCGCCCTTTGTTATCGAATGGTTAACAATGGAACAGCCATGGTTAATGATGCGTTAATGCCTGTGCTATCGGCTCAAATGCCTTGCACGCGTTTTAGGAACGGCTAATTCTGGGCGGCACTCGCCAGAATTCAGCCCAGTTCTGCCGCGATTTGGACTTAATAATGTCTTGCCCTAGTTCCATCACACATCGGTGACGGCTGGTCAGAAAAATAAGGCTGGGCCGTCATGCGAGTAGATCAAGGAGCAGACATTGCCTGGACAGGCAGTTTGATCAGGGCGCGGCGGTCGAAGGATATTCCTTCGACCTGATGCAGAAGCGTTACGCGGTTGGCGTTCGGCATTATCCGGCATCCTGGTTACCATTTTCTAAACTAAATTCGGACGCATGCGTATTTTACCGTTCCCGGTTCTTTGTTGGTCTGTAGCTTTGGCAAAAGGCCGGGGAAGTGAAGTAGGCGTCGAGCAGTCAAGCGTCAGGGGAGTAGCGTATGAGTGAATCTAGTGAGCAAGAGCAGGTCACTTCGCAGGACCCGTTGAACTATGCGCCGCGTTGGCTGCGCGAGAAGCCGGAGCCGAGAACACCGCTCAATACTGAGCCGCCGCGAACCGAACGCGAAATAAAGGTAGAGCCGGCCGGACGCGCCGTTTCCCGGACGAGTTCCCTGGATCGTCAGCTCGAAAGCGCCGTCTATGAATCGCTGCGGCGTTCGCTCGATCCGGAAGTGATGCCCGAGCCTCCGGCGGTTGCCCGAGAAACAGAGCGAAAGGCGATGTTTGGCCTCGCCGGCCGGCTGGCCGTGGCGGTCGGCGTCTCCGCGGTCGTCGCGCTGTTCTTTGTCATCATGGTGCCCGCAACCAGGCAGCCGGACGCCGGTTCGTCGCTGGCATCGACCATCGAAACCTTCACCGCGGCAGTTGCCCGCACCAGTCAAGCCGAGGATGCATCGAAGCCCGCGCTCTCGGAATTCAAGGGACTGCTGGCGACATCAGGTGAAAGCAACACTCAGACAGAAAATAACGCTCAACCCGCAAATCAACCGCAGTCAGAACGACTGCTTCAACAGTTTATGGTATGGCGAGAAAAGGCCAATCCCAACGACCCCCCACAATAGCACACATGGAAATCATATTCGGAGGAACGACAATGTCTGAACACGGGTCCCCCACGACCTTGGTGCGGAATTCGCGTTCCACCCTACGCTGGATCACGATCCTGCTTGGTGTGACGCTTGCCACTTGCGCCAGCGCGGCGCCTGGCGACAACATCACTGTCGTGCGCGACCTCGCAAGCCGCGTCGGACCCATCATCGGTTCGGCGCTCGCATGTCGGGATATCGCACGCACCCGCGTCCAGGTGATTGCCGACAAGTTCCAGGCCGTCATCAGGGAAGCTTCATCCAATGAGGCCGAGCGCGACGACCTGACGCGAATGCTGGACCGTTATGTCGCCGACGGTCGAAGCGCAGTGTCGAGCGGACGCCTCGATTGCAGAGGGGCCGATCGCCAGCTCGGTGAGCTCGAACAGTCGCTCGCCGGCCCCGGCCCATCCTTGTCAGGGGTGATCGCCCCGTCGGCCGCCGCGGCTGCGACCGCACCCACGGCGCCGATCCCGGCTCCGCCTGGTCCCGCGGTTCGCGGCATCACCGATCACGAAATCAGGTTTGGCATCGCAGGGCCGTTCTCGGGCTCGGCCAAGGAACTCGGCCGCCAGATGAAGCTCGGCATCGATGCGGCTTTCAACCGCATCAACGACGCCGGCGGCATCGATGGCCGCATGCTGAAATGCATCGCGGCCGACGACGGCTATGAGCCGACGCGGACTCTGGACGCGATGAAGCAGCTCTACGAAAAGGAGCAGGTTTTCGGTTTCGTCGGAAACGTCGGCACCCCGACCGCCGCGGTCGCGATCCCCTACGCGCTCGAGCGGCGCACGCTGTTCTTTGGCGCCTTCACCGGCGCCAACATCCTGCGCAACGACCCGCCCGACCGCTACGTCTTCAACTATCGTGCAAGCTATGCCGAAGAGACCGACGCGGCCGTCCGCTACCTGATCAAGCTGCGCAAGCTGCAGCCGCGACAGATCGCGGTCTTCGCTCAGCAGGATTCCTACGGCGATGCGGGATTCGCGGGCGTATCCAAGGCGATGCGAACGCTCGGCATCGGTGACAACGCGATTCTGCGGCTTGGCTACAAGCGGAACACCGTTGACGTCGACGATGCGGTCAATCTGCTGAAGTTGCAGAAGCTGCCGATTCGGGCAGTCGTGATGGTCGCGACCTATCGGGCCGCGGCGAAATTCATCGAGAAGACCCGCGATGCCTATCCCGGGATGATCTATACCAACGTCTCGTTCGTCGGCTCTACCGCGCTCGCAGACGAATTGATGCTGCTGGGTCCGCGCTTTGCCAGCGGCGTCATCGTCACGCAGGTGGTGCCGGCGGTCGGCGGCTATTCCAGCGCCGTCCTCGAGTACAAGAATGCGCTTGCCAAGTATTTCCCGGGCGAGGCGCCGGACTACGTGTCGTTCGAAGGCTACGTCGCCGCCAACGTGCTGGCCCAGGCCATCAAACGCGCCGGTCCGCAGATCGACACCGAGCGGCTCATCGATAGTCTCGAGGCCATGCGCAATCTCGATCTCGGCCTCGGAACGTCACTCAATTTCGGCCGCGGCGAACACCAGGCCTCGCACAAGATCTGGGGAACGGCGATGGACGAAAACGGAAAGTACCAGCCGATCGAACTCGAGTAAGCGGGCGAACGACCTGGTTCGAAATGCGGGGCCATGATCCGATTTGATCGGATCATGGCCCTCGGTTCTTGGTGTCGGCGTGATCGCTGCGGACGACCCGAGGGCAGACCGCTCAACCGGATCAGGCGCTACAGCGGCGGATCGACGGCTTCGTCATATTCCTTCTTGAAGCGCGCGATCAGTTCGGCGGCCGGCAATATTTCACTGAGGCTGCCGACGCCCTGCCCGCTCCCCCAGATCTCCTTCCAGGCCTTCGGCTTGGCACGCTCGCCGGAGGCATCGGTGCCGAAGTTCATCTTCGACGCATCCGAACTCGGGAGATTGTCCGGGTCCATGCCGGCCGCGACGATCGACGGCTTCAAATAGTTGCCGTGCACGCCGGTGAACAGGTTGGAATAAACGATATCCTCCGCACCCGAACCGGTGATCATCTCCTTGTACTTCTCCGCCGCGTTGGCTTCCTTGGTGGCGATGAAAGCCGAACCGATATAGGCGAAGTCGGCGCCCAGAACCCGCGCCGCGCGGATGGCGCGGCCGTTGGCAATCGCGCCTGACAGCGCAATCGGCCCGTCGAACCATTGCCGCGTCTCGGCCACGAACGCGAGCGGAGAGATGACCCCGGCGTGGCCGCCGGCGCCGGCAGCCACCAATATGAGACCGTCGGCGCCCTTCTCGATCGCCTTGTGCGCGAATTTCTGGTTGATCACGTCATGAAAGACGATCCCGCCCCAGCCATGTGCGGCCTGATTGAGCTCCTCGCGCGCGCCGAGCGAGGTGATGATCATCGGCACCTTGTATTTTTCGCACAGCGAAAGATCGTGATCGAGACGGTTGTTCGAACGGTGCACGATCTGGTTCACCGCGAACGGCGCCGACGGTTGCCCTGGATGCGCCTTGTCGTGGCTGGCGAGTTCTTCCGTGATCCGGGCGAGCCACTCGTCGAGCAGTGCCGGCGGGCGGGCGTTCAGCGCCGGGAATGCCCCCACGACTCCGGCCTTGCACTGGGCAATCACGAGATCGGGCACGGAAATGATGAACAGCGGCGAACCGATCACGGGTATCGACAGACGGCCCTTGAACAAGGCAGGCATGGACATTGACGCGGGATCCTCTTCGTTTTGCGTTGTGTCATTTACGGAAAACAGGCTGGCCCTAAAGATGCCAGACATCATACCAAGATGGCAATGACCCCGCGGCGCGCCGGCCATGCATCGGAAAGCCGGCGTTACTGGCAGAGCGCGGCGGTCACGTAATTGTCGGTCCGGCAATCGCCCGGCTTGCGCTGCCGGCCCGGGATCAACACTTTGGCCGAGCACGTTTCGGCGGAATCGGTGTTGAGACTCTTACCTTCCTGGTAGCCCTTGCTCTGGCACAGCTTGTCGGCGCCCCTCTTGCAGTCCGGCGTGCCGTTCGCGGCGAACGGACAGATCACTCTCCCCGCGACCATCGATGAGGGCTTGGCAAGCCGCGACAGCGCGTCGCCGGCATCCTTGGTGCTTTCCTTGGCGCGGGCGTTCAGGTCGTCCATCGCCTCGCCAGGACTCTTCAGTGGCGGCAGGGCCGACATCGATTTTTCAAACAGCTTGCCAATTTCACCGATCAGGCCCGAATTCTCGGGGCGCGGCTCGGCCTGCTGCGGCAGTCGTGGCTGCTCCTGGAGCCCGAGCGCAGGCGGCGGAGGCGTGCTCTGCGACCACGCCTCGCCAATGCCGCTCCACATCATCGCGGTCGCCGCGGCGATGACTGCGGGCAGAATGAACCACGCCAGGGGCCTGCGGGGTCGAGTCATCATGGAACCAGCCTAGCCGAAACTGGCAGGCTGGCAAAGCCGGTCGCTAAGTGGATCTGACGATACCTACCCGAGCTGTCCGCGGCTTTTGCGGAAAGCGAAAGTCAGATCAGGCGGAGAGCAATGATGAAACCAGCCACGATCACCGCGATCAGGATCGTGACCGAAAGACCCAGATGCCGTTCGATTCTAACCTTGATCCATTCACCATAGCGATTGAGCAGGATCGCGGCCACGAAGAAGCGTCCGCCGCGGGTGATGATCGAAAACAAGACAAACAGCCATATATTGTAGCCGGCGAAGCCGGAGGTGATCGTGACCAGCTTGAAGGGGATCGGTGTCACGCCCTTCACCAGGATGATCCAGGCGCCCCACTCCGCATAGGAGGCGCGGAAGGCCTCGACCTTGTCGCCCAGACCGTAGAGGTTGATCAGCCAGTGCCCGACGGAGTCATAGAGCAGCGCACCGATCGCGTATCCGAGGATGCCGCCCAGGACCGACGCCGCCGTGCAGACGGCGGCATAGAGCCAGGCCCGCTTCGGTTGCGCCAGCGACATCGGAGCCAGCATGATATCGGGAGGCACAGGGAAGAACGAGCTTTCGGCAAAAGCCACGGCCCCCAAAATCCAGAGCGCATAGGGCTTGTCGGCGGTGGTGACACACCAGTCATAGATCCGTCTGAGCATGGCGCGATGAACCACCCTGCGACCAATTTGTCCATGGCGGGCCGGGGGCGTTTTGGGGGATTTAGCTGCGCTTGCGCAGGCTGCGGTTCTCGAGCGCGACAATTCGTCGCCCTGCGACCCGGGGCGACAGGGCCTTGGGCATTTTCACCGCCGATTTCGGCATCTTCTCGGCCATGCCAAGCAGATGTTCGCGCCGCTCCATCTCGCGCCAGATGTCGGCCGGCCGCACGCCCGCCGCCGCCCACAGCACCGTAAGATTGTAAAGCAGATCGGCGCTCTCGCGGACGACGGCATCAGAATCGCCATTGACCGCGTCGATCGCGACCTCGATGGCTTCCTCGGCGAGCTTCTTGGCCATCTTGGCCGAGCCGCGCTGATAAAGCCGCGCGGTTCGCGAGGTGGCCGGATCAAGATCCTTGGCCGCCAGCACCGCCCGATATAGCCGTTCAAGCGAATCGCTCATGGTCCTCAAAGCTAATCGAAAGCGATCGAACACGTGTTAACGACGATAGTAAAATCAAAGAAATCCGCCGGCCGTAAGGCGGCCGGCGGACTGGAGACTTCAGCAACCGTACCAGTGACGATTGATTGGCCGGTCAATACGGGGAATACGGAGAGCCCGGTCCATAGCCGTAGCCTCCGTAACCATACTGACTGCGATTGTCGTAGTAGGGCGACGGGGCATAATAGGTCGGGCCGCCATAGTAGCCGTCGTCATAATAGGAACGGCGGTTCTGGGTCGCAGCGATCGCAAGCCCGGTGCCGACGATGCCGGCGAAGGCAGCGGCCGCTGCGCCGCCGCCGCCACCACCTCGATAATAGTGCCTGCGGCCGGCAGAGCTGAAGTCCGTCGCGCCGCTACTGGCCGCCGACAGGCCTTTGCCGGCGGGCAACGAACCCGCGCTGGCGATCGATGGCGCGACTGCAGAGAGCGCAACCGCCGCAACCGTCGCGACGACCGCAGCGCGGCCAAATGATGAAAACACACCGTTTCGGGTCAACATCGCAAAATCCTCCGTGACGGCCGGGAGCCGTCTTGACCTGTATAACCTCCCACTGGGGTGTTGGGTTCCACCGGCAATCGCAAATTGTGGGACGGACGGCGACATGAGGCCGTCAGCCGCTCATGGACCGTTCACCTTTGATCGGTCAGAATGGCGGTGGCGGCGCCTCCGGCGTCACCAAACTGACATGAGCGGCGCGGCAAAGAGAGCCTTCATAAAACCCCGCACCGGTCCGGCGTCTATCGATGTGTGTACATCAGGGAATCGCATTTCGCTTCGTCCTCGCCGTGCTCGCTGGCCTCGCCGGCCTTGCGCCGTTGATGGCCGGACCAGCCGAGGCGGCCGAGCCCGCCGCGACGCCGGTTGCGGTCCAGCTGTCCTTCGACCGTCCGCTGGATGCAAGCATGGCCCCCTTCGTGCTGGCGGCGAGCCGCGGCCTGTTCGCTTCCGAAGGACTGAACGTCACGACCGAAACCGTCAACGGCTCCGCGGATGCGATCGCCCGCGTCGCGAGCGGCACCAGCGAATTTGCGCTGGTTGATCTCAATGAGCTGATCCGCAAGCACGACAGGGCCGACGCGCCGCCGATCAAGGCGATCTTCGTGCTGTTCAACAAGTCGCCCTACGCCATCGTTGCGCGCAAGAGCCGCGGCATCCACGCGCTGCCCGACATCGAAGGCAAGACGCTTGGCGTCGCCGAGAGCGACCTGTCGATCCGCCTGTGGCCGGCGCTGGCGCGACAGAACGGCATCAAGCCCGCCGGCGTGAAGTTCTACAAGATAAGTGCCGCGGTGCGCGAGCCGATCCTGTCTGCGGGGCAGGTCGATGCCGTGGCCGGATTCTCCTACCTCTCGGCGGTCAATTTGAGAGATCGCGGCGTGCCGGCGACCGACCTCGCCGTGTTCCGCTATGCCGATTATGGCTGCGAGGCCTACGGTTTCGCGCTGATCGTTGCTCCGGCTTTCGCGGCCGCCAAGCCGGAAGCCGTCCGGGGCATGGTGCGCGCGATCATCGCCGGGACCAATCTCGCCATCAAGGACCCCGTGGCTGCGGCCGACGAGGTGGTCGCCCGGATCGACGGAGGATCGCGCGAACTGGAGCTGGAGCGGTTGCGCACGGTGATCTCCGACAACATCCTGACCGGCGAAGTCAGGCGCAATGGCATCGGCGCTGTCGACCCGGCCCGGCTCGAACGGTCGATCGATCAGATCGGCGAGGATTTCAAATTCCGCAAGCGGCCCCAGGCTTCGGACATTTTCGACGACAGTTTCCTGCCTCCCGCCGACAACCGCATGATCAACTGAGCCTTAGCGAAAGCTAGCGCTGTATCTTCCCCGGCAATCCCTGATTAAGATGCGCGTCCGCCGAAGTCTGTAACCGCAGGTCCGGACCGCATGTCCTTGCTCCGCCTCTACACCCGCGCCCTCGAACTGCTCGGCAAGGAGGCAGGCCTCGGCTGGATCCTGGCCGGCGCCAACCTGCTGCTGGCCGGCGCCCAGTTTGCCGAGCCGGTGCTGTTCGGCCGCATCGTCGACGTGCTGTCCGGCAAGGCTGTGGACGGCGCGACGTCCGCCTGGCCGCTGCTCGGAGCCTGGGTCGGCTTCGGCCTGTTCACGATTCTGACAAGCGCCACGGTGGCGCTGCATGCCGACCGGCTGGCGCACCGCCAGCGCCAGGCAGTGCTGACGAGCTATTTCGAACACATCCTGCAGCTGCCGTTGACCTTCCATTCCGGAACGCATTCGGGGCGGCTGATGAAGGTGATGCTGAACGGCACCGACTCGCTGTGGCGGCTGTGGCTCGGATTCTTCCGCGAGCATTTCGCCGCGATCATGTCGGTCGTGGTGCTGCTGCCGCTGTCGCTCTACATGAACTGGCAGCTGGCGATCCTGTTGTTCGTGCTGTGCGTCGTGTTCACCGTGCTGACCACGCTGGTGGTGCGCAAGACCTACGGCATGCAGAGCGAGGTCGAGGAATATTACAGCGACCTGTCAGCGCGCGCCTCCGACGCGCTCGGCAATGTCGCCCTGGTGCAGAGCTTCGTGCGCATCGACGCCGAGGTCCAGGGCCTGCGCGGTGTCGCCGAGCAGCTGCTTGCCGTGCAGATGCCGGTGCTGTCGTGGTGGGCGCTGGTCACCGTTATCACCAGGGCGTCGACCACGATCACGGTGCTGGCGATCTTCACCGTCGGCATCGCGCTGCACGCGCAGGGCCTCACCTCCGTCGGCGAGATCGTGATGTTCGTCGCCTTCGCCACCATGCTGATCCAGAAGCTCGAACAGGTGGTCTCCTTCATCAACAGCGTGTTCATGGAGGCGCCACGCCTGCAGGAATTCTTCAACGTGCTCGACGCCGTGCCTGCGGTGCGCGACCGGCCCGACGCCATCGATGCCGGGCGACTGTCGGGTCTGGTCGATTTCCACGACGTGACATTCTCCTATGACGGCAAGCGGCCGGCGGTCGAGGACCTCTCCTTCACCGCGCTGCCCGGGCAGACCATCGCGCTGGTCGGCCCGACCGGCGCCGGCAAGTCGACCGCGATCGCGCTGTTGCACCGCGCGTTCGATCCGCAATCCGGCTTCATCAAGATCGACGGCATGGACGTCCGCGGCCTGAAGCTGGCGGCGCTGCGGCGGAACATCGGCGTGGTGTTCCAGGAGGCGCTGTTGTTCAACCGTTCGATCGCCGACAATCTGCGCGTCGGCAAGCCCGATGCAACGGATGATGAACTCAGATTGGCCGCACAGCGCGCGCAGGCGCTGGATTTCATCGAGCGCAGCGAGCAGGGATTCAACAGCAATGCCGGCGAACGCGGGCGAATGCTGTCCGGGGGCGAGCGTCAGCGCCTGTCGATCGCGCGCGCGCTCTTGAAGGACCCGCCGATCCTGATCCTCGACGAGGCCACCAGTGCGCTCGACGCGGTCACCGAGGCCAAGGTCAACGCAGCGCTCGACGAGGTCATGCGGGGCCGCACCACGTTTGTGATCGCCCACCGGCTCTCGACGATTCGCAACGCCACCCGCATTCTCGTGTTCGAGCGCGGGCGCGTGATCGAAACCGGAACTTTCGATGAACTGGTGACGAAAGGCGGCCATTTTGCCGAGATGGCGCGCGCCCAGTTCATGGTGCAGGAGCACGCGAAAGGTGGCCTGCAACCGCAAACAAACAGCAATCAGGCTGTCAAGGCCTGAGTTTTTTGCAGTTGAATTTATCGCGAGTGCTCTGTTCCGGACTGCCAAGCCGGTATAGGTTGGCAACCGCCGCGAGCCAACGGCGCCGGACACCGCTTGAAACCCGAACATCCCTGGACCTCCTCTCGCAGGCGGGTCTCAAAGTACCGGAATCCGAATTTTGCATTGTCTTCCTCACCTGTTCCAAAAACTGTCGTTCACCCGGATCGCGTCCGGCGCAATTGTCGGCGTCGCACTCGCCGTGGCGCTGCCCTGCGTGGCGCGGGCCGAAGCGCTGCTGCTCGTCGAGGCCGATACCGGAAAGGTGCTCGAAGCGAAGGACGCCACCTATCCCTGGTATCCGGCCTCGGTGACCAAGATGATGACGGCTTACGTCACGCTCAAGGCGGTCAAGGACGGCAAGATCACGCTCGATACGCTGTTCACGGTCTCGCCTATGGCTGCCTCGCAGTCGCCGTCGAAGATGGGCTTTCGCCCGGGCACGCAGGTCACCGTCGACAACGCGCTCAAGATGATGCTGGTGAAGTCGGCCAACGACATGGCCGTGGTGCTCGCCGAGGGCGTCGGCGGCTCGATCGACGGCTTCGCCGCGCAGATGAACGAGGCCGCCCAGAAGCTCGGCATGACGCAGACCAGTTACGTCAATCCGAATGGGCTGCCGGCCGACGGTCAGATCACGTCGGCGCGGGATCTTGCGATCCTCGCGCGCGCGATCATCCACGATCTGCCGGAATACGAATATTTCGTTCACATTCCCTCGATCCGCTTCGGCCGCAGGGTGACGCAGAATTTCAACAAGCTGATCGGGCGCTATCCCGGCGCCGATGGCTTCAAGACCGGCTTCATCTGCGCCTCCGGCTACAATCTGGTGGCCTCCGCCACCCGCGACGGCAAACGCCTGATTGCGGTGGTGCTCGGCGCCTCCTCGGGCCACATGCGCGCGGTGCGAGCCGCCCAGCTGCTCGAGCGCGGCTTCTCCGGCAACTCGCTGAATTGGCTGAAACCCGCGCTCGGCACTGTCGACAGCCTGGCGCCGATCGATGCCTCGCCACCCAATTTGCGTGACGAGATGTGCGGCGGAAAGCGTCACAAGCCGGCAAGCGACGAGGACGAGGATATTGTCGCTAGCACCGGCGCATCGAGCTTCGGCGAAACCGGTGGGACATTCGTCGTCTCCGGCCTGCAGGCGCCGATGCCGAAGCCGTCGGAAATGCTGGCTGGCGCGCCGGCGGCGTCGGAGCCGATCCCCGTCTACACCGGCCCGACACGCAGCGGCACTGCCCTGATCGCGGCGGTCGCAGCCGACGCCGATAGCCAGACCACCCCGCGGCGGCATGGAAGGAAATCGCACCTCGCTGCAAGAAGGTCCGAGCGCGAGGCGAAGTCGGACGCCAAGTCAGAAGCAACGTCAGAAGCCAAGCCGGCCCGTGCCCGGCATGCCAACGCCAGAACCGACAGCAAGACCGATGCGGTGGCGAAGCCCGCCGACAAAACCGCGGCCGACCCGTCCGCGGCCAGGCCGGCAAAGCCCAAGGCGGCGGCGAAACCGCAGGCCAAGCCCGCGCCAAAGAGCACCTCGGGCGACACCAGGCCGGCCGGCTGAGGGGCTTGATCGCGCACCCGTAAACGCGATCCCACAATGCCGCGGCAGCGTTAATCCAGCCATCAGGCGCGCCGCCTGACCGCTTGCCATGGGCTGCGGCAGGCTCGATACTGCCTGAAAACAAGCGGTCCCGTCCGAGATGACGGGTGTGCAAGATTGGAGGGAAGTCCATGGAGCGCATCTGGCTCAAGCAATATCCAGCCGGCGTCCCCGCCGACATCGATGTCACGCAGTACGCGTCGCTGGTCGAGCTGCTCGAGGAAAGCTTTGCCAAGTTCGCGGACCGCAAGGCGTTCATCTGCATGGACAAGTCGATCAGCTATCGCGATCTCGACGAGGCGTCGCAGGCACTCGCCGCCTACCTGCAGGGCCGCGGCCTTGCGAAGGGCGCCCGCGTCGCGCTGATGATGCCGAACGTGCTGCAATATCCGGTTTCGACCGCGGCCGTGCTGCGCGCAGGCTATAGCGTGGTGAACGTCAATCCGCTCTACACGCCGCGCGAGCTCGAGCATCAGCTCAAGGACTCGGGCGCGGAAGCGATCATCGTGCTGGAGAACTTCGCCACCACGGTCGAGAAGGTGCTCGCGCACACCGCGGTCAAGCACGTCATCGTCGGCAGCATGGGCGATCTCCTGGGCTTCAAGGGGGTCATCGTCAATCTGGTGGTGCGGCGGGTGAAGAAGATGGTGCCGGCCTATTCCATTCCAGGCGCCGTCGGCTTCAACGAGGCGCTCGCGGCGGGACGCGCGGCAACCTTCAACAAGCCGAAGATCGGTCCCGACGACGTCGCCTTCCTGCAATATACCGGCGGCACGACGGGCGTTTCCAAGGGCGCGACGCTGCTCCATCGCAACATCCTCGCCAACGTGCTGCAGAACGATGCCTGGCTGCAGCCGGCGTTGCGCAAGCCGCCGCAGGTCGATCAGCTGCTCATCGTCTGCGCGCTGCCGCTCTACCACATCTTCGCGCTCACGGCCTGCTTCCTGCTCGCAATGCGCGCCGGCGGCACCAACCTGCTGATCCCAAATCCGCGCGACATGCAGGGTTTCGTCAAGGAGTTGATGAAATACCAGATCAACTTCTTCCCGGCGGTCAACACGCTCTACAACGGCCTCTTGCATACGCCCGGCTTCGACAAGGTCGATTTCTCCAAGCTGAAAGTTTCGAATGGCGGCGGCATGGCGATCCAGAGACCCGTTGCCGAGGCATGGCTGAAGACCACCGGCTGCCCTCTATCGGAAGGCTACGGCCTGTCGGAGACCTCGCCGACACTGACCTGCAATCCCGCCGACACCGACGTGTTCACCGGCTCGATCGGCATCCCCGTGCCCTCCACCTACATCTCGATCCGCGACGATGGCGGCAACGAGGTGGCGCTCGGCGAGGCCGGCGAGATCTGCGCCAAGGGACCGCAGGTGATGGCCGGCTACTGGAACAGGCCGGGCGAAACCGCACACGTGATGACCAAGGATGGCTATTTCCGCACCGGCGATATCGGCGTGATGTCGGCGGACGGATACATCAAGATCGTCGATCGCAAGAAGGACATGATCCTGGTCTCGGGCTTCAACGTCTATCCCAACGAGATCGAGGAAGTGATCGCTGGCCACCCGGGCGTGCTGGAATGCGCCGTGATCGGCGTTCCCGACGAGAAATCCGGCGAGGCCGTCAAGGCGTTCATCGTCAAGAAGGATCCGAACGTCACCGCCGCCGATATCATCAAATACTGCCACACCCAGATGACGAACTATAAGGTGCCGAAGCACATCGAGTTTCGTTCGGACCTGCCCAAGACCAATGTCGGCAAGATCCTGCGCCGGAGCCTGCGCGACGAGAAGGCCGCGGCGGCGTGAGCCAGACCCTCATGGTGAGGAGGCGCTCTTGCGCCGTCTCCGGACGATGCTTCGCATCGCCTTGGGAACCATGAGGCCGAGGTTTGCCTCTCATCCTTCGAGACGCGCGCGAAGGGCGCGCTTCTCAGGATGAGGTCCACGCCTCGGTTGCGCCCCCGATGACGGAACGGTGAACACGCCGCGTCATTGCCGTTTCCCTGACTCTCAATATTGTGCCCGCCGCCGGCCCAGTCTAAGAAACACCCCGCGCATCCAAGGAGATTTGACGATGACCATCAAAGTTGGCGACAAGCTGCCCGAGACCAAGTTTCGCGTGATGACGGCGGAAGGCCTGCAGGTCCAGACCACGGAGGATATCTTCAAGGGCAAGAAGGTCGCGCTGTTCGCGGTCCCCGGCGCCTACACCGGCACCTGCCACAAGATGCATCTGCCGAGCATCTTCCTCAACGCCTATGCAATCAAGGACAAGGGCGTCGACACCATCGCCATCGTCTCCGTCAACGACGCCTTCGTCATGAATGCCTGGAAGCGCGACACCGACCAGCGCGACGAGGCGGTCTTCCTCGCCGACGGCAACGCCGATTTCACCAAGGCGATCGGCATGGAGCTCGACGCCTCCGGCAACGGGCTCGGCATCCGCTCCCACCGCTACTCGATGCTGGTCGACGACGGCGTGGTCAAGACGCTCAATCTCGAGCCGGCGCCGGGCAAGGTCGAGGTCTCCGGCGGCGACACGCTGTTGGCGCAGCTGTAAGGCGCACTGCCGCGCCAAGTTCCACTGTCGTCGCCCGGCATAGCCGTCCGAAGGACGGCGTCGCTTCGGCTCGCCTATGACCGGGCGACCCAGTACGCCGCAGCCTCTCCGCACCCCCTCGACGTCTCTGGAATACTGGATCGCCCGCCTTCGCGGGCGATGACCGGCCGTGAGCTACGGCTTCAGCCGCGCCATCGCGACGCCGTCGCGCGCCAGTTGGTCGGCGCGCTCGTTGTCGTCATGGCCGGCGTGGCCCTTGACCCAGTGCCAGCGCACCTGGTGCGGCTTCAGCGCGGCGTCGAGCCGCTGCCAGAGTTCCACATTCTTGACCGGCTTCTTGTCCGCGGTGCGCCAGCCGTTGCGCTTCCAGCCGTGGATCCAGCCCGTGATGCCCTGCCGCACATACTGGCTGTCGGTGTAGAGATCGACCTGGCAGGGTTTTTTCAGCGCCTCGAGCGCCGAGATCGCCGCCATCAGCTCCATGCGGTTGTTGGTGGTGTGGGCCTCGCCACCCTTCAATTCCTTTTCCTTGTCGCCGAATTTCAGGATCGCGCCCCAGCCGCCGGGACCGGGATTGCCCGAACAGGCGCCATCGGTGTGGATGATGACCGTGGGAAGCGCGCTCACGCGACCAGCCCCGAGGTAGCAACGCCATAGTCGCGCACGCTGGCCACGCTTTGCTGGAAGCGGAGCTTGCGGACATATTCGAGCGGATCCTTCGGCTTGACCAGCGCGCCCGGCGGCACGTTCAGCCAGTCGACCAACCGCGTCAGCAGAAACCGGATCGCCGCGCCCCGCGCCAGCAGCGGCAGCGCCGCCTCCTCGGCCTCGCTGAGCTTGCGTTCGCGGCCATAGGCATTGAGAAAGGCGCGCGCCTTGGTGACGTTGAAGGAGTGGTCGGGCTCGAAACACCAGGCGTTCAGGCAGATCGCGACGTCGTAGGCGAGAAAATCATTGCAGGCAAAGGTGAAGTCGATGACGCCGGACAGGCGCTCGCCGAGAAAGAACACGTTGTCGGGAAACAGGTCGGCGTGAATTACGCCTTGCGGCAGATCGCGCGGCCAGACGCCGCTCTCGAGGTAGTCGAGTTCGGCGGCAATGAAAGCACGCAGTCCAATCTGCGATTCGTCGGCCCTTGGTGCGGCGGCCTCGAACAGCGGCCGCCAGCCCGACACCGAGAGCGCATTGGCGCGCGACATGGCGAAATCACCGGCCGCGACATGCATCCGCGCCAGCACCGCACCGACGCCTGCGCAATGGGTGGCAGACGGTTTGCGCGGCCAGATTCCTTCCAGGAACGTGATGATCGCCGCCGGCCGGCCGGCCAGCGCGCCCAGCGCCTCGCCCTTCCTGTTCTGCACCGGCTGCGGACAATTGATGTCGTGCGCCGCGAGATGACCCATCAGGCCGAGGAAGAACGGCAGATCGCTCCTCTCAACGCGTTTTTCATACAGCGTCAGGATGAACGAGCCGGTCGTGGTATGCAGCAGGAAGTTGGAATTTTCCACGCCCTCGGCGATGCCCTTGTAGGACAGCAGTTCGCCGATCTCGTACTGCGACAGAAAATCCGCAAGCTCGTCGGCGGCGACGTCGGTGTAGACCGCCATATTATTCTAGGCCGCGTCGGGGCGCAGCGATCGTGGCAGCGGGAAGAACTCGTTCTCTTCCGCGGCCGAAACCGTCTCCACATGCAGCTGATAGCGCTCGGCGAAGGCGCCCATGATCTCTTCGACGATCACCTCGGGTGCGGAGGCGCCGGCGGTGATGCCGACACTCCTGATGCCTTCGAACCGCGACCAGTCGAGATCGCCGGCACGTTGCGCCAGGACCGCGATGGGACAACCCTCGCGCTCGGCCACTTCGCGCAAGCGCTGTGAATTCGACGAGTTGGGGGCCCCGACTACGATCAGGGCGTCGACCACCGGCGCCACCTTCTTGACCGCGAGTTGGCGGTTGGTGGTGGCGTAGCAGATGTCTTCCTTGTGCGGGCCCGAGATGTTCGGGAAACGCTCTTTCAGCATCGCGACGATTTCGGCGGTGTCGTCGATCGACAGCGTGGTCTGGGTCACGAAAGCCAGATTATCGGGATCCTTCGGGACGAAGGTGGCGGCGTCTTCCGCGGTCTCGATCAGGGTCACCGCGCCTTGCGGCAATTGGCCGAGCGTCCCCACCACTTCGGGGTGGTGCGAATGCCCGATCAGCAGGATCTCGTGGCCGCGCTTGAAGTGGATCGCGGCCTCGCGATGCACCTTGGTGACCAGCGGGCAGGTGGCGTCGAGCGAAAAGAAATTGCGCTGGCGGGCCTCCGCGGGAACCGATTTGGGCACCCCGTGGGCCGAAAATACCACCGGCGCGTTGGTGTTATCGGGGATCTCGGCGAGCTCCTCGACAAAAATCGCCCCCTTGGTCTTCAGGCTGTCCACGACATAGCGGTTGTGAACGATCTCGTGACGGACATAGACGGGGGCCCCGTAGATGGCCAGCGCCCGCTCCACGGTGTCGATGGCCCGCACCACCCCGGCACAGAAGCCGCGTGGCGAACAAAGCACGATTCTCAGGTCTGGTTTGGCAGGCATCGGAGCGATCTCAAGCCGAATCACCCCCTTACCGGCGGGCAGGGACGGTCAATTCTGCTTACGACTTGGGGCTGCTTTCGGGCGCTGTCAAGGCTGTTTTGCTGGCCATTGCGCCGCAGGCCTGAGAGGGCATATAAGGGACGAATTCCCGTCATCGTCGATGACCAGACCGCTTGGCTACCCGGAGGGGGTGGCAAAGCACAAAGGAGATTTGCCATGAGCAACGCACCGCTGATGCCGAAGGCGACTGCCGTGTGGCTGGTCGACAACACTGCGCTGACCTTCGATCAGGTGGCCGATTTCACCAAGATGCACCCGCTTGAGGTGCGCGCCATCGCCGACGGCGATGCCGCACAGGGCATCAAGGGCATGGACCCGATTTCCAACGGCCAGCTCACGCGCGAAGAGATCGAAAAGGGCGAAAGGGACCCGCACTATCGCCTGAGGCTGCAGGAGACCAAGGTGATTCTGCCGCCGCAGGCCAAGCGCAAGGGCCCGCGCTACACTCCGGTTTCGCGCCGCCACGAACGGCCGAGCGCGATTCTCTGGCTGGTGCGCAACCACCCCGAGCTCAAGGACGCGCAGATCATGCGGCTGGTCGGCACCACCAAGACGACCATCGCCAGCGTGCGCGACCGCACCCACTGGAACGCCTCGACCTTGACCCCGATGGATCCGGTGACGCTAGGGCTGTGCTCGCAGATCGAGCTCGATTTCGAGGTTCAACGGGCAGCCAAGGAAAAACCCCTGGAGACGGCGTACGGCGGGGCCACCCTGCTGCCGGCCTCCGAGACCACCCGCAAGGAGCCGGAACTGGAGCCTGCCGCAAGATCGGGCGACGATCTCAACGTCGACGCGGTGTTCGCCAAGCTGAAGACCATCGGCGGCAAGAAGGCGGACGACGAATAGTCGCGGGCGGCGCGGCGCCGCAGCGCCCAGTCGTTCATGGTCCGAATTTCGTGATCCGTCTCGAGCCAGTCGGCTGATGGCGCTCGCGGGCGAATATTATCCCGCCTGCCATGCGTGCGGTCAGTTAATGGTTAACGATTATCTAACCAGCGCGCTGGATAATGCCTCCTGCGATTCGGGCTGGAGGGGACTATGGCCGGACTGTTTTTCTTGCTTGCTATTTTGTTGGGCGGGGCCGCGTTGGTGTTCAGGCAGGCTGCCGAGGAAATCTCGGTCGGCACGGATTGGGCCGTCCAGGTCTGCTCGACGTCGAAGATGTTCTGTCACAACCCGGAATATCTCGCCTATGCCGGCGGCGCGCTCCTGATCGTCGCGATCGGCGCCAAGCTCGGCAGCATGGCAAACGCCTGAGACGGTCGCCCTCGCGCCTCACGCCTTCTTCAGGAACTCGGTGCGCAGCACCAGGCCCTTGACCTTGTCGGTGCGGCCCTCGATCTCCTCGGGATCGTCGGTGAGATGGATGTTCCTGATCACGGTGCCGCGCTTGATCACCGTGGACGAGCCCTTCAGCTTCAGATCCTTGATCAGCGTGACGCTGTCGCCGTCGGCGAGAACCGCGCCGTTCGAATCCCTGACCTTGATGTCCATGCGTTGGCGTCCTGTGAAGCTTTCGCCTGTTGTGCTAGCCCAGCTCGATCTCATCGGCGATCTCGTGCGCAAGGCTGAGGTTGCCGATGGTCAAGACCATCTTTGCGGGCAACTTCTCATGGCCCTTGAGCCGGCCGCTGGCGAGCGCGTCGCGCACCGCCTTCTCGATCTCGCGCTGCGCGGTGATGCCGACCTTCTTGAGGAATTTGCGAAGGCTGGCGTTGAACACGTCTTCGTTCATGGTGGCCTCCATCGTCACGGGTGATCCGGATGGTTGAGCATGTATTCGCCGAGGTCGCGCTGGCGTCGGTCGGCGCGCGCGTCGAATTGGGCACGGCCGACGTCGCGGTCCTTGCGGCAGACGACATATTCCGGCGAACCGGCCTTGACATTGTTGGCGCGGCAGTAGGCGTCATCGTCGGCGCTGGTATCGACCATGGTCGGCTGTCCCCGCTCCAGGCACCCGGCAAGCAGGGGAGCAACGAGCAGGAGCGCGAGACAGGGTCGGGCAGGTCTGCACCGCATGTGGCAATTCCATTGTTGTCGACGTTTCGTCATTGCCGGGCTTGACCCGGCAATCCATCGAAAAGAAGGCAGTTTACCTGAAGTGTGATGGATGCCCAGGTCAAGCCCGGGCATGACGGGCAGTCGTCCTTCCGGGGCGCGAGCGGCTGCGGGCGAACCCGGAATCTCGAGATTTCCCCGATGCGCAATTGCGCATCTGAGATCTGGTCCTTCGGACCATCCCGGAATGACGGTCGATCCTCACACCCTGCCCTTCAGCGCGGCGCCGATCTCGTCCAGCACCTTGGGATCCTCGATCGTCGCCGGCATCGCCCATTGCTCGCCGTCGGCGATCTTCTTGATGGTGCCGCGCAGGATTTTTCCGGAGCGGGTCTTCGGCAGCCGGCCGACGGTGATGGCGAGCTTGAATGCCGCCACGGGGCCGAGCTTGTCGCGCACCAGCGTCACGATCTCCTTTTCAATCTCCAGCGGGCTGCGGGTGACGCCGGACTTCAGCACCAGGAAGCCGCAGGGCACTTCGCCCTTGATGGTGTCCTTGATGCCGAGCACGGCGCATTCGGCGACGTCGGGATGCGACGCCAGGATCTCCTCCATGCCGCCGGTGGAGAGACGGTGACCGGCGACATTGATGATGTCGTCGGTGCGGCCCATCACGAACACATAGCCGTCCTCGTCCTTGTAGCCGGCATCCGAAGTCTTGTAGTAGCCGGGAAACTCGCTGAAATAAGCCTCCCTGCAGCGCTCGTCCTGCTCCCACAAAGTCGGCAGGCAGCCCGGCGGCAGCGGCAGCTTGATCACGATCGAGCCCATGGTGTTGGGAGCCACGGGCTTGGCGGCCTCGTCGACCACGTCGACCTGGTAGCCCGGCATCGGCACCGTCGGCGAGCCGTGCTTGACCGGAAGCTGACCGAGCCCCACCGGATTGCCGGCAATGCACCAGCCGGTCTCGGTCTGCCACCAGTGATCGATCACCGGCACCTTCAATTGCTGCTCCGCCCATTGCACCGTCGGCGGGTCCGCACGCTCGCCGGCGAGAAACAGCGTGCGGAATTCTGACAGATCATATTTGCGGATGAACTTGCCTTCCGGATCTTCCTTGCGGATGGCGCGGAACGCGGTCGGCGCGGTGAACAGCGCCACCGCTTTGTGCTCGGAGATCACCCGCCAGAACGCGCCGGCGTCGGGCGTCCCGATCGGCTTGCCTTCGTACAGGATCGTGGTCGCACCGTGAATCAGCGGTCCGTAGACAATGTAGCTGTGGCCGACCACCCAGCCGATGTCGGAGGCGCACCACCAGACTTCGCCAGGCTTGACGCCGTAGAGATTGAACATCGACCATTTCAGCGCGACCAGATGCCCGCCATTGTCGCGCACCACGCCCTTGGGTTTGCCCGTGGTGCCTGATGTATAGAGGATATAGAGGGGATCGGTGGCGCCAACCGGGACGCATGGCGCGGATCTCTTCCCGGCGACGGCCGATGCGCGCAAATGCCCCCAGTCATGATCACGGCCTGCGATCATACCGCAGATGTCCTGCGCCTCGCGTTGCAGGATGATGCAGGCTTCGGGCTTGTGAGTGGCAAGATCGATGGCCTCGTCGAGCAGCGGCTTGTACAGCACGATGCGGTTGACCTCGATGCCGCAACTCGCGGACAGGATCAGCTTCGGCCTCGCATCGTCAATGCGCGTGGCGAGCTCCTTGGCGGCGAAACCGCCGAACACCACCGAATGCACCGCGCCGATCCGCGCGCAGGCCAGCATCGCGATGACCGCCTCGTACACCATCGGCATATAGAGGATGACGCGGTCGCCCTTGGCGACGCCGAAGTCCTGCAGGACGGCGGCGAACGCGCCCACCTCGTCGAGCAGTTCACGATAGGTGAGCCTGGTGACGGTGTTCGTGACCGGCGAGTCTGCGATCAGCGCGATCTGGTCACCGCGACCGTTCGCGACGTGACGGTCGAGCGCGTTGTAGCAGGTGTTGACCACGGCACCGGCGAACCAGCGGCCGTAGAGGCCGCTTCCCGGATCGAACACCTGCTTCGCCGGCTCGATCCAGTCGATCTCGCGCGCCGCTTCGCCCCAAAAACCCTCGGGATCCCTGAGCGAGCGGGCATGGACCTCGTAATAGCGGCTGTTGTCCTGGATGTTCATGGCGACGCTCCCGGCTCGGCTTTTTCCCTGACCGTCCTGACTGGAAGGCCACCGCGCGGCCGTCCATGATCAGGATCAATTCTCGGTCGAATACCTGCGATTGATCGGCATTGTCACGCGAAGCGGCGGGAGATCAAGGGCCTACAGCGCCGATCGCGCGGGCTCGCGCGACCGGACGTCAGCCGCCCCGCTCGATCGCCAGCAGATGGTCGAGCCGCTCGCGCATTGCTTTCAGCAGATCGAAATCGGCCCGGCTAAAGCCGGCATTGCGTCGTGCCAGAAACTCATCCTGTTCGTGCTGCAAGGCGCGCCCCGCGTGCGGGTCTTCAGTCGTGGCGCGCTGGACCACCTTGTTGTTCACCGCACTGATCTCGCGATCGAGATTGGCCAATTCCGGATTGGCGCAGATCGCCTTTTCCACCGCCCGGCGCGCCCTGGCGCAATTGAAGCTCGGCTTGCTGTAGACCGCCATCAGCGCGCCGAGACGCTCCAGTTCAAGCGCCAAGGCCCGGTAGTTGGATCTCGCGACGACATGGTCCGGTTTGAGCTTGAGCGCGGCGGCAAAATCCCCCAGCGCCTTGCGCCGGTCACCCGTCTTGCGCCACAGCTCGCCGCGGCTGTTGTAGATATCGGCCAATGTCGGGTCGAGCCACAGCACCGCGTCGTAATCGGCGATCGCGCGACCCGTCTGATCGCTGCGGGTGAGCACGGCCGCGCGGGCGATCAGCGCCTTGATGCGGTCGCCCTTTGCGGTCTTCTCGTTGTCGATCAGCGCGCCGCAGACCGTGACGATCCTGTCGTCGTCATTTGCCGCGGCAGCAGCGACGCACGGCGCGGGATCGACCAACGGCTCCTTCTCGGGTTCGGTGCCGGTCGCGTGGGTGGAGTGCGGCGGCGCTGCGCACAAGATGGCAGCGACCGCAGCCCCCTGGATCAGGGCTGCAAGGCGACATCGCAATCGCATCTTCTTGTTCATGGTACGGCGGTGGTAGCACTGGAGCGTGGAGGAATTGAGCGCAGATAACGGATGTTTTACGTCGTCCCGGCGACAGCCTGGACCCCCACGCCGGGTCCTCTCGTTCTGGGAAGGCTGGTAGACGACCAGCCCGCGACCGCAATGGCCTGTTGTGGTGGGCCTCGGCGTCCGCCGCGGCGACGAAGGAATCAGCCCGCCTTGCAGGTGATGCCGCCGTCGACCACGAGTTCGATGCCGGTGATATATTTCGATTCATCGGAGGCGAGAAACAGCGCCGCATTGGCGACATCCCAGGCGTCGCCCATATGGCCCATCGGCACCTGGGCGTCGCGGGCACGCCACATCGCCTCAATGTCGCCCTTGGAATAGCTCGCCGCGAGGCCCGCCGAATGCTCGACCATCGGTGTCTTCATCAGGCCCGGCAGGATCGCGTTCACCCGTACGTAGTCGGCTGCAAACTCCACCGCCGTGGTGCGCGTCATCTGGTTCATCGCAGCCTTGCTGGTGCCATAGCTGACATAGGAGATGCCAAGGTGGCGGATCGAGGCGATCGACGAGATGTTGATGATCGAGCCGCCGCCCTGGCGTACCATCCCGGGAATGACGTGCTTCATGGCGAGATAGGCGCTCTTGAGATTGACGGCGAAGACGTGATCCCAGCTCGCTTCCGTCACATCCACCACGCTGCCCATCTCGGCGATCCCGACATTGTTGTCGAGCACGTCGATACGGCCATAGGTCTTCAGGCTGGCGGCCACCATCGCCTCGACCTGGCTGGCTTGGGAAACATCGGCGGTAAAGGCCGTGGCCTTGCCGCCTTCGCCGGTGATGATCTGCACGGTCTCGGCAGCGGCCGCCGGATTGCGATCGACGCAGAACACCGCTGCGCCCTCGCGCGCGAAGGTCACCGCGGTCGCTTTGCCGTTGCCCCAGCCCGGCCCGATCGAGCCGGCGCCGACCACGACAGCCACTTTGCCCTTGAGGCGATCCATCGTCTTCTCCCTTGTGCTGCTTTGCAGGTGTGCCGTCTGATCGAATTGGCGCCGATCACCGAACCGGGGCCCGGCGATGCCGTAAAACGGCGCGGGCTCAGGGGTCAACCCGCGCCAACGGTACATCGCTCCCTGTGCTTGGCGCTGGCAAGAGCGCTGTTCCCCGGGTAATCTGGTGGGGTTTGAACCGGCCCGTCAGAGGCCGCCCATTCCGGGAGGACGTCACCATGCCACTCAATCGAACCGTCGGACTTTGCGTTTCGGCCGCAGTGCTGCTTTGCGGCTCCAGCCTGCTCGGCGCGGCCTTTGCCAAGCCGTTCATGATCGTCGGTCTCGACGAGAAAATCCTGTGGGACGATGACGGCAAGGCGATCCTGGCCCCGGACGGCAAGGACCAGGTGGTGATTGTCGATCTCGCCAACCCTGAAGATCCCAAGATCGTCGCCAGCCTGCCGTTGAAAAATTCCGTCGTCGGACCGCCGGTCAATCTCGACATCGATCCGACCGGCACGGTCGCGCTGGTGGCGGACTCGATCGACGACGTCAAGGACGGCGAGGCGCTGAAGCAGGTTCCGGACAACAAGATCTATGTCATCGACATGAAGGCCACGCCGCCGAAGCTGGCCGCCACGATCACCGGCGGCAAGCAACCATCGGGGTTGAGCTTCAGCCCGGACGGCAAGATGGCGCTGGTTGCCAACCGCGGCGACAATACGATCAGCGTGCTCGCGGTCAACGGCACCGACGTCAAGATCACCGACACGGTTGCGATGCCCGACAGCGTCTCGCAGGTGGTGTTCACGCCGGACGGCAAGCGCGCGCTGACCACCCGGTTCCCCGCGCACAAGCTGTCCGTGCTCGATATCGCCGGCGGCAAGGTGACCTACAGCAAGATCGATCTGCCGACCGGCCAATGGCCCTACAACGTCGTGGTGTCACCCGACAGCAAGCTGGCGCTGACCTCGGATAATGGCGGCGCCGGCTCGTCCGACGGCAGCGTCGACACCACGAGCGTCGTCGATCTCGAGGCCAATCCGCCGCGCATCATCGACCGCGTGGTGGTCGGCGACGGCCCCGAGGGGCTGGCGGTGAGCCCGAAAGGCGATCTCGCTGTCGCCGCCATCCTGCGCGGCTCCAACAACAAGAAGGCCTACTTCTACAACAAGAACGGCAGCCTCTCGATCCTCAAGATCGACGGCAAGAAGGTGACCAAGACCCAGGACATCGAGGTCGGCGGATTGCCGGAAGCCGTCGCGTTCACACCGGATGGAAAATATATCCTGGCCGGAAACTTCCTGAGCGAGGATTTCTCGATCCTGAAGGTGGACGGCACCACGGTCACCGATACCGGCAAGCGCTTCAAGGTGCCGGGCCATCCGGCCTCGGCGCGCATGGGGAATTAGGAATTAGGTCGTGACGGGATAGTCGAGCCGGGCGGTGAAGGACCTTCGCTTTCACCGCTCGCGCGCTCACTGAAACGTCATGTCGAGACATTTGGAGATGTCCGAGCCGAGGCCCGAAGCGATCGTGATGCAGCCGCGCACCTTTTGCTGCGTCGTGTCGGCGGCCCAGATCGAATAGCCGCCGCTGCCGAAAAACGAATTGGTGTTCGGCGGCTCGGTCTCGGTGGCGTCGAAGGCGTAGTTCGAATCGGTCTCGAAGATGCGCGGTTTCTTGGCGCAGCTGCCATCGGTCTGCACGTTGATCACTTCCTTGTTGTCGCGCGTCAGCGACAGCGTCACCTGGCAGCGGAAATATTCCGAGGTCTTGACGTTGAAGATATAGGCGTAGGACTTGCAGGTCGCGGTGTTGAGCTTGCCGGGCGCAAGGCCCCGGCTGCAGGAAATCCGCTGGTTGTTGCTGAGCTTGAATTCATCGGCACGGACGGAGACCAGCGTCAGCAGCGGCAACACAATCCCTACGGAAATATTCACGAGCCGGTTCATCCGAATCACCCCCACACCAATTTTCTACAATGTCGGTTCTAAGCCTGTGCCGTACGATAATCGCAAGGCCGGTTGCGGGGAATCACAAAGTCATCGGCAAGACGTGATGTCGCGCGCGTATTGACGGACCAACGACGTTCGTGATTTGTTCAAGACGGTGGTTTGGGAGGACGAGAATGACGACAGTTGCAACGAAAGCCCTTTTGACCATGGCGGCGTTCTGCGCGCTGACCGCGCCTGCGTTCGCGCAAGCCTCAGGGGCCACGCCCTGGGAGCTGAAGCCGGACATGGGCTATGGCTATGACAAGGACGGCAAGACCTTCGCCTACCAGATGGGGACCAACAACGCCGGCGATCTCCTGAAGGGCGCCAAGAAGGTGCCGAGGGGCACGCTGTTCTTCATCGGCCAGAATGGACAGCTCTACATGCGGACCGGGCCGTATCTCGAAGGCGACGGCAAGTTCAAGTTCGGACCGGGTTGAATCCGCGGACCCCGCTGAACCCTCCCCTGGAGGGGGAGGGTTGGCTCGCATCGCAAGATGCGAGACGGGGTGGGGTGATCTCTCAACTCGGGCACCGTTCGAAACGAGAGACCGTCACCCCACCCCGCCGCTCATTTCATTCGCGTCGACCTCCCCCTCCAGGGGAGGGCAGGAAAGCCTTAAAACGCGGCCGCCAATTCCCGCGCGCCGGGCAGGGTGCTGTTGGAGTCCATGCGCGCGTCGGTGACCGCGAGCAGTTTGGCCACCGTGTTGTGGCGGATCGCAACCGGGTTGCGCTCATAGCCGGAGCGCTGGAAGAAATTCGAAGTCGGCACCTTCTCGCGCATCGGCAGCGGCATCGTCACCATGTCGAGCCCGGTGCCGTCGCCGGTCAGGTTCATCATCTCGAGTTCGGCGGCGGAAAGCGGGCGGGTATAGCCCTTGGCGCGGGCGAAGATCACCGAGGTCAGGAGCTTGTGGGTCTGCAGCAGCGGGCCGACGTCGATATCGAGCACCATGGCGTGCATCGCCCAGCCCTGCTCGGTGTCGCCGATCTTTTCATGCTGCGACCAGTCGTCCGGCACCGATTGCGCCAGCGCCACCATCTTCCTCAGCACGCCGATCTTGGTGTCCATCGCCTTGCGCGCGGGGCCTGAGAGCGCGGCCGCCTTTTCGTTCAACGCGCGCAGGATGTCCTGCCCCTGCTCGGCGAGCAGTTCGACGGTGTTGGTGGTCAGAAGCTGGTTGTAGCCGATCGCGGTCGAAATCGCGCGCGATCCGTGGAAGCCCGACTGCGAGGCATGATTGCCGTTGCCGCCGGTTTCGAACGCATAGACCCGCACCGCCTGTTCGCGCGTCAGCCCCGCGGCCGCGGCAACCCGGGCATAGACGCGCTTGAATTCGATGTCGTTCGCGGGCTGCTGCGGGGTCCACTGGAATTGTGCGGTGGCGGCTTTCAGGAGATCGGCGACCACCGGGACATATTTGCGCTCGCGCGGCTCGCCTTCGCCTTCGCCTTCCGGCTCCGGGTTCACCGGCCGCTTCGGCCCGGTATACACCGGCGGCTGCGTCAGCACGTAGTCATCGAGCGTGATCGAAAGGTGCTCCCGCCTCTTGGCATTGCGCCCGCGCCGCTTCTCGGCGATCTGGCTCCAATAGGCGCCGGCCTCCTGCTCGAAGGCGCCGTGCGCCTCCTGATAGTCCTTCAGCCTGCGGCGATACTCCGCCATCGCCGGCGACGAGGCCGCTTGCGCCATCGCCTCGACCACGGCGGGCGGCAGCGTCCCGGCCTCGCGCGCGATCACCTGCGGCGCCAGCAACGGCAGCGCGAGCGCAAGAACAGTCAGGCCTGTGCGAATCGGTTGGCAGCGCATCAGTCCGTTGTAGCCAAAACCACGGCTACTTCCAGGCGAACACCGGCTGTTCCAGATCGGCGACGCGGGTGTCGCGCCCGGCCAGCACCTCGCGGAACTGGTAGATCAAGGCCGCGGTCGGTGCATGGATCAGCCGGCCCTCGAAATGGAACCGGATCACACGCCGCGTGCTCTCGGGGATCGCCACAAAATCGAAGGCTTCCTCAGGATCGATGGTGTCGAGGCCGATCCTGTGTACGGAGGCGACCTCCTGCGGGTTCGGCGCGATCGCCCCGCCATCCGCCGCCCACACCACGACCGGCGTGATCAGATAGCCCGAGCGGGTCGGATAGTCGTCGAGCAGCCCGAGCACGTCTGCAGGGTCGCTTGCGAGCCCGAGTTCCTCATGCAACTCGCGCAGCGCCGCGTCGACCGGCGTCTCGCCGGCATCGCAGCGCCCGCCCGGCAGCGCCCATTGCGCGCGATGGGCGCGCAGGCCTGCGGCGCGCCGGGTCAGCAATAGCGCCGTCTCGTCGGCGCGATCGCCTGCGGTCAATGCGATCACGACCGCCGCCCGCTTGAGCGACGCCGCGGGATCGCTCTGCGCCAGCGGCACGAAGGCGGCGCAGCGTGCGGCGATATTCCGCCTCGTGGCATCGTCGAAGGGCCAACTCATGCTGCTTGACTACAATGCTTCGCCGATTGATGAAACAGGACCTGACACGGCGAAGCAGCTCAAACGTCCATGAAAGACACCACCGACAAGGCCAAAAGGCTCAAGGCCGAGGGCTGGAAAATCGTCGAAACCACCGGCTTCCTGCAGCTGATCGGGCCGCTGTGGGAACGCGTCGTCGACGGCGCGCATGAATACGCACTCGTGACCGAGGACAAGCACCACAACCGCCGGGGCCTGGTGCAGGGCGGCGTTCTCATGACCTTCGCCGACCGTAGCTGCGGCATGACGGCGCGCCATGTCTCGGGCAAGCCGATGCTGGCCACCGTGCAGCTCGATACGCATTTCGTCGAGGCCGGCAAGATCGGGGAGATCCTGATCTCGCGGCCGCACGTGGTGCGCTCGACCCGCAGCCTCATTTTCATCACCACCGAAGTCACCGTCGACAGACGCTGCATCGCGATGGCGAGCGGCGTGTTCAAGATCCTGAAGGGCGAGTGACGGGCCTCGGAGCACTGTCCTTCTCGTCTTTGCGAGTTGGGACCGGCCTTCAGCCGACCCACTTGGATAGAACCGGACTCGTGTCCCGGACGCGGTGCAGCGTCCTTCACGCTGCGCCGCAGAGCCGGGACCCAGCGTTTCATCACGCGGCCGACGCGGTTCTCGCTCCCAACCAAAATACCGAAAACAACCCCATGCAAAGTAGCCTGGCGGTCGCGGGCATGCGCGATCTCGCGAAAACAGTTTGACACGTCGGGCAAATCACCAGCAACATTCGATCATCGCGCCATTTGTAAAATGCCAATGGCCCTGTCCCGCACCGGAGCGAGGCCCGACGAAGTCAACCTCGCCTTCAGCGCGCGTCGAACACGCGCGTGAACGCGCTGATGGCGCTGCGCTGCGTCCAGGGCACGAAGGCAGTGCGGGCGGCCTTGTTTCTCCCTCTTCGCACGCTTCAACTTATCTGAAGGGCGCGAAATCCTCTCGAGCGTCCAGGTGCCTCGCGGAGGCGGTCATGCTCTGGAGACTTCCGCTTCCAGAGCACAGCACACATGCCTTGACCTCATGTCGGCCTGACCAAGTAGCGAATGACCCGAAGCCGACCTTGCGCCGATGCGGCCGGAGGCGCGGTGCGAGCTCGAAAATAAATTCGTAGAGCATGTCGTTTTGGCGGTCCGCCGTTCGACTGGGTGTCGGCGGAGCCACTTCGGTTGTGGCTGGAGCTCCCAATGTGACTGGATCTTACGGAGGTTGGCAATGACGATCTCGCATCGATTTATCGAGACAAATGGCATTCGAATGCACCTGGCCGAAGCAGGGAGCGGCCCCACCGTGCTTCTCTGCCATGGCTTTCCGGAGTGCTGGTATTCGTGGCGGCACCAATTGGAAGCGCTCGCTGCCGCCGGATATCGCGCCATCGCGCCCGACATGCGTGGTTACGGGCAGACGGACAAACCTGATGCGATCGATCAATACACTCTATTGCATTTGACCGGAGACATGGTCGGATTGCTCGACGCGATCGGCACGGATCAAGCAGTCGTTGTCGGACATGATTGGGGAGCGCCGGTCGCTTGGCGCTGCGCTCTGTTCAGACCGGATCGATTTAGGGCCGTCGTTGGCTTGAGCGTGCCGTTTCAGGTGCGTGGTCCCAACCGACCAAGCACCGTCATGCCGAGGACCGAAAAGCAGCGCTTCTATCAACTGTATTTCCAGACGCCGGGCGTTGCCGAGGCAGAACTCGAAAAAGACGTCCACAACGCAATCAAGACGACATTGTTCGCCCTATCTGGCGATGCGCCGGTTGAAGATCCTGCGTCGCTCACGATGCTTCCTAGTGAGGGGGGTTGGCTTGATGGGAAGCCTACAACCCAATCATTGCCAACGTGGCTCACGGACAGTGACATCGAATCTTACGTTGAAGAGTTCAAGCGCACCGGCTTTGGAGGAGGTTTGAATTGGTATCGCAACATTGATCGCAATTGGGAGTTGCTCGCACCATGGTCCGGCGCAAAGGTTCAGGTCCCAGCACTCTATGTCGTTGGCGATCGAGACGGGGTTTACAGATCGCCGAGTTGGAGCCATCTCGT
>Ga0307508_10000119_pt1 | contig 93332 bp, 123 predicted proteins | sample 9_EM_MG_FD_203089 | JGI IMG/M metagenome (GOLD analysis project Ga0307508, IMG submission 203089) | Populus trichocarpa ectomycorrhiza microbial communities from riparian zone in the Pacific Northwest, United States - 9_EM | ecosystem: Host-associated > Plants > Roots > Unclassified | place... | reverse complement strand
GGGGTTTTACTCCTCATCCTGTACATGCCACGCTAGCAACGGGGTCACAACCTTTTTCTTCGCACACCCTCTTTTCTCTGTGACCGGTCCTCTCCCTAATCGCCTGCCCCCTAGACCATAGGTTTCAATACCCACTGTACGTAAGGCCGACCCCCTTCTTCTCCGTTCTTCCTCATCCGACAGCTCCAACCCTCTTTCCCAGCCAAGCCAAAGCTCGCCAATGCGAGAACCCCGACCAATGGAAGGCATTGACGAGGCCGCCAAGTTGTAGGGCTGGGAGACGTCGTGTGCGTCTGATTTTGCAGATATGTATACGCCAACCTAGGTATGTACGTAGCCACACGATATGTCAGTACATGGCTTACTATAGAGGATGTACCTACCGGACAGCGCAAAAAAACGAAAAGAAAAGAAAAATCCCAAAGAGAAATACTTGCCTGCAATACCTATCACACGTGCAGCAAAGATTGACTATGTATATCCACAGCTGTCGTCCAACGGATTTAACTTGTGTGACAATGTGCAACGTAACTTCCCAGCGTCGACATGCGTTGACGAGAGGGGCGTGTCGTCCGAGACGAGGCAGTGAGAGAAAGAGCGAGAGAGCGAGCGAGAGAGAGAGAGAGAGATAGAGAGACGATCGATCGGAACCAAAATAAACCCCACCCAAGTGGGCGGAAAATGAAAGGAAAGGAAAGGAATAGATGAAGAGAGAGACGGCGTGTGTATGTTCGACGAATAGACGGATAGCTACAACAGCTAAGCTCGGATGAAATCCGCCCGGCAGCGATGTGTACCTGACTGCTAGAGCTTACAGTATGTATGTTGTGTATCATCCCGGCCATCAGGATGGCATTTTTATTTATTTATTTATTTATTTATTTATTCACGTATTCGCTGATCGCATGCGACCTAGATATCCAGATCGTGGCGATGTACACACCACCGATTCCTAGCCACAACGAGCGGCGCTCCCCCAACGCCAGCCCCAGGACAGCATGCTATGCTGAACAGAGCACACCGCCGTGGGGAACGAGCGAGTGCTGTCGTGTGTCTCTCTCTTGACACGCGCCCATCCGCAGGGACGGTCGTCGCCGTGACAACCATCTCCGAGACCCCAGTCCGTCCGTTCGCGCCTGTTGGGGGGAAGCAGCGCGGCTGCAGCCGGGCTGCTGGAGACAGAGCCCCAGGTGTGCGGCGAATTGGCCTCGGTTCGATATCTACACGGTACAAATGAGGCAGTGCAGCACCGTCGCCGTCAGGAAGATCTCCAAGCCCACCCCGGGCCAGGCAATCGCCACTTGCTCCTTTTTATTGTGGATGGAGTATTTAGATGGAATAATAATGGCTCGCCGTGCGGCACATGTATTGCACGTATCTACATATGCGATTGGACGGAATCGGCGCACACCCTACATGTTTTTTATTTTATTTATTTTTGCTTTTGTTTATTTTTACATTTGTAAGTTGTAGAGTATGGTGTACTAGGTAAGTAGAGTACATACATAGTTACTTTGCACCTGTATACACATACATACATACACATACCTATCATATCTAGTTACTCCGGCTAAAAACTAGTGTGCGTCGGCTGCAGGTTTGCCGAACGGGATCTCGGGAGCTGAACGTGGTATCTAGTTAGTATGTATGTACGTATCTGCTCTAGATATGTGGCAACTACTTACTTACCTACCTGTGTATGTATGTATCTAGCCTGTAGATATGCCGTGATGCGATTGGCTCTGCGTGTTTAGGTTATGTACGTGTGCAGCGGAGCAGAGAACGAGGGTTCGCACATGTCGCTGCACACGCACCCCGGGAGACCGGCGAGTGTCCGACGGACGGCGACTGCGTCGGCGGACGGCGGAAATCACTGCGCGCCAGAGTCTCCGTGCAGTGTTCCTCCGGATACATAGCTGGGCCATCCCCGGACCACCATCAGTCTGGAGAGCGTATTGCTCGGCTTCCTCAAGCTCGTCAGTGGGGGCCCATCCTTCTTCTTCCTCGTGACTCCGGGCCCAGCCCCCGAAGCCAGTTCTCCGCCGCCGTTCGGAGTCCCATGCTGCACACATCACCGTAAATCACTCCGCACATCACTTCGCCCCACACATAAATCACATACATATTGGAGCCATCTTCCATCCACGGTCCCCGCCTTCGAATCCAGAGTGCTATGAACTCCCCCCCTTCTCCCCTACCATGGGCCCGGGACCGACAACCAGTATGGCAGCATGCGTGTTCTCCGCTTCGAGCTCTACCAAGATCCCCCCCCCCCCCAACCCGACGACATTTCCGGATCTGCCAGCCAAGAACACGGACAAACGAAACCCAGAACGCTCGCTACGCACCCCATCTCTGTGCGGTCTCTCCCCTCGCGTCAATCATTATTTTTTTTAAAAAAAAAAAATCCAAAAAATGTTGACCGGCCGGCGGCTGGCTGGCGGCTTCGATCACCAGTTGTCACTGACATTGCATGTTCCCGCGAGGGAATATTCCCAGGGGACGGGAACCTGAAAAGTGTGCAGATACTTACTTGGGTATGTGCATCGCCATGGCCTAGGTAGAAAGGCCGCATGCGACTAATGAATAAACAAAAAAAGAAAGGGGAAAAAAGAGAGGGAATATTCCAGACGCCAGATGGTGGTGGGCTGTCCGCCGTCCGACCTGCAACCCCTTCTTCGCCCCTTCAGCACGAGGCCTCCTGCAAGAAATCGTTGGAAAGAAAAGAAAAAAAGAAATCAAACAATAACAGGGGAAGAATACACATATGTATGATAGCAGGAGGGGGGAAAAAAAAACAAGCTTTCGCCAAGGGCTCGCTTGTTTGAATGGAGCTATCGACTCTCCGTCTTCCTGGGCTGATCAGTTCCTAAGTAGATACGTACCGATTTAGTCACATACACACCATCCGTCCGGCGCACCCACCGGCACACGACATCCGGGGGGAGTCGTGAGGGCGCGCTGCGGTGTGGGAATGCTGGATTTAGTCGGAAGGGGCGTTTCCGTCGTCATTCGTGGGGGGGGAATAATGCAGAATAGAGTGCAATACGTAAAAGGACGGCGTTCCCTCCGGGCCATACATATGTATGGGGGGAGGAGGCTTATTCCCGCGCGTTTGTAGGGGGGGAAAAAACAAATCGTTTTTGCGTCGACGTCGAATGGGATCGGCCATGGCGGGGGTGTCTGCGGATTTGTACGTACGGAAAGGCAAGGCAAGGTGACAGGCGTGCTCTGCCTCCACCTCGTGCTCGTGCTCGTGCTCGTGCTCGTCTTTTGGTTCTCCCCCGCCGCCGAGGCTGTTCTCATCGGATTGACTGACCTACGTACGGAAATAGGAAACCGAAGCGCAGGCGGCTGGTCGTTTTGCATCCTGGCAATGGATTACGCAACTGCGGAGTAGAGTACATACCTATATCGAAAGATACACACCTATGTAACTACCATACGTAGCTGGCTAGCTCGCCACTTCGGCGAGGCTCTCTATTCTACTCTAGATCATAGAGCAGATAGATAGATGGGTCCGACTGGATCCGCGAATCGTGTCTGGACCAGTGCGCACAAAGATATAGTTACCTGCTCGAGAAGTACTAGTACGCGTCCTCGATACCTATCCGTGTGCGATACGCCACGTTACGCTGCCAACTGGAACGGAGGCCGGCGGCCGAGGAGCCGTGTGGTTTGCTTCACGTGGCCTCGCACTGGCGCTTCCATAGGGTGCGTGGCGTGCATGCGTACATATCTATCTGTCTATCAATGTGCGTATCTATCTATGTATCGTGCGTGCATATCTATGTATCGTGCGTGCGTTCGTGTGCACGATTTGTTTCACTCCGAGCATCCTTGACCCCGCGCGGTGGGAACGGTGGGGGGACGGGCCTCGGTCGCCGGGGGCCGTCCTCTCTGATCCACGGTGTCGTATCATACATATAGATAGGTGGAGGGAGAGAGTTGGGGGTGAACATTGACTTTAGTACTCTCGCGATCGATGTGGGGGGCGGAAACCCCGTGGAGTCATGTACGATCCGCAGCAGGTCCGCCCGAGCAAAACCCAGAGATGTATCTCCGTGGCGTAGCAAGGCCAGCCACACTGCCCGTCCGCACCGCCGCCAAGCATCGTGTGTGTGCGCCCAGGTTCGCGGACGGTTGTGTAGCACACAGGTAGCGGCATAACTCGGGGCCGCGTTTTCCTCCGCCTTCTCCCGGAGGCGGTGGTCCGATGGGGCGTGAGACGGAGGTGATGGGATGCGACAATGCGTGCTGGGAGATTATGTGAGTGCTGCTTGCGACGATACGGAAAGAAGTGGCGTGGCGTGGCGTGGCGTGGCGAAGTAGCTTGAAGCTGACGATCACGGGTGCGGAGCCGCGATGGAGGTAACTATTACATACATAGCGTCTGCGCCTGCCGGGGCTTTGCCGCAACCCGCCATAGCCAAAGCGGGCCAAGTACATACATATTTTCCGCGTGCCATCATGCAGATACCTACGCTGAGAGTATAGTATCCGCGCCTAGCGCGCATAGCTACAATCCACGGCGACATGCATGTAGCTATATATGTACCCCCCCCCCCCACAAACCGTCGGAGGCCGTCCGTAGCTCGCAACTGCCGCCGGTGTGTTGCTGATATGCACACGTATCTGCCGAGGTGGATGGATCCCCACACCTACCAAACCTGCGCGTGCTTGGCCGGCGCACACGGAGAGTGCATGGCCAGGTAACTGTCGTTGGACGGGTCGGTCACTTCCGCCCGCTCGCTTGGAAGTTAGAGTATGTTTGTGCGATCCAGGGTACGTAAATCGCCAGAAGTGAGCACTTATAGTACACATGTAGGTATCGTACACTTCGTGTCGGAACGAGTCCGAACACTCGAGGGGGGAGGCAAAGGTGAGCTCTCTTTCGTCGCGATAGCTGTAACTTATGCGTGTGTATGCGGTCGATCGAGCGAATGAACGAATGAACGAATGAACGAATGAACGAACGCTGGAGGAGGGGGTGAGGGTAAGGAGCAACTCCAACCGGATTAAAATACTTTTGTATGTACAATGTAACTACCCTCCATCATAGATACAGCCCCGACGTCAAAAAAAATAAAATCGATAAGATGCAGACGGACCCGCTTATGTATGTTGGGAGGAGTGTCTATGCGGAGTGCAACTGGCCGCACACACATACACACACACACACACACACACAAAGAAAAAATAAAATCGCTCATGTGCATGGTCTGAGTGGACGACGGATGTCTTGCACGCTGCCGCTTCGGCCGTTGCTACTGGTGGATTCCTCTCGGTTGCTCGATGGGGAATTCGGAGGCATCGCGGCGGTTCTGCGGGTCGGTGGGTTGAAGTGGAATTAGATACATGCACCGTCGAATACCACAAGTCTTCGCCATGGCACATTGGTTGACTGCGTGCTTACGAAATAGCTGCCAAGGAGCAAGAAGTATGCAAGTATTCAGGTATCATACAATGTGTGTGAGTTAGGTGGCCAGTTGCTCAGTAGCTGTTCTGTAAGTTTGAACTGTTTGCTTCGCGCAAATGTCACATGAATTGACCGTACGCAGCAGGTACGCATACCAACCACCACTATCCCGTACCTATTCACAACGTGCGATTCTATGTACCAACAGAATCTACGCCATTCCCGTCGACGATAATACTACAGTATACCGTCCGATCCTGGGCCGGCGTGTCCGAATAAGGTGGGGCGCTTGCACCGTTTCTGGTCGGGTGCGGACGGAGAACGGGCTGGTTGCTTCTGTGGAATCTGTACTGAACGGGCGTCAGCCGGGTTAAGTCCGACGAGATATCCGTGTTGACGCCCGAGACGACGAGCCGCTGGTGACGATTAACGCCGGAGAGCTTCATGGCAGTGGGGGGTGTTGTCGGCGGGGGTTTTTTTGTGGAAATCGGTTAGGGGCCGCATATTTCAGCACGTCACGACCACCATGCGCGATGGAGATGCCTTCACGGAGACGCGCGCAATCGAGCGGTGCGGTCTCAGTGGTCCCAATGGCGTGGGAATAGCTGCCAACTGCAACAGCGTGCTTTATCCTGAGTTTAAGCGTTGTACATTCGAAACCACGAACGCGCACCTGTAGTCACTCATCCGGCCCGTCCCCTCCTGAAACGCACAGCTGGCTTCCCAGAACGGAGCAGATGCGCTACATACCGCCTCATACCCTCCGCGCCCGCTGCGTGACGTTACATCATCCCATTGTCAGTCGAGACGTCGGGTATCCGGTCGACGAGGAGTCGGGCTACCGCCGAGTGCCCTTTAGCCCTGGCTAACCACAGCGGCGTCCACCCAGAATGATCCGTAGCCGTGACATCGGCTTCTCGGTCGACTAGCAGCTTGACCACTTCTTCGTGCTGCCCCTTCGATGCGAAGTGTAGCGGCGTCTGACCCTGTCCGTCCACGGCCGACACGCTGGCTCCCTGGTCGACGAGCAACCGCGCCACACCCTCATAGCCTTCCTTTGAGGCCCAGTGCAGCGGTGTCTTCCCGTCCTTATCGGCGGCACTGGGATCGGCTCCCCGGTAAGCGAGCAGCCGAGCCACGGCCTCGTGTCCCCTCCTCGAGGCAAGGTGCAACGGCGTCATCCTCTCCGTGTCGGCGGCTGAGACATCGGCTCTCCGGTCAATGAGAAACTGGACCACCGCCTCATGCCCTCCCTCCGAAGCCCAGTGCAGCGGCGCCCGCCCATCCTTGCCAACGACCGAGACGTCGGCTCCCCGGTCAATGAGAAACTGGACCACCGCCTCACGCCCTCTATCCGTAGCCCAGTGCAGCGGCGTCCACCCATCCTTGTCAACGACCGAGACATCGGCTCCCCGGTCGACAAGCAGCTGGACTACTGCCTGGCGTCCTTTCTCCGAAGCCCAGTGCAGAGGCGTCCACCCCTCCTTGCTGGCGGCCGAGACATCGGCTCCCTGGTCGATGAGAAATCGGGCCACCGCCTCGTGCCCTCCCTCCGAGGCCCAGTGCAGCGGTGACCACCCGTCAGCGGCCGAAGCGGTGGCTCCCCGCTCGACGAGCAGCCGCGCCACCATTTCATGTCCTCCATCGGAGGCCCAGTCCAGCGGCGTCCAGCCCTCATTGTCGGCGGCCGAGGTGTCGGCTCCCGCATCAATCAACAACCGAGCAATACCTAGGTCTCCAGATATGCATGCCCGACGAAGCAACCGGTGTACCCGGGCTTTGTTGACAGTCTTGATCCTAACTATGGTGGCGAACTTCCATTCCAGCTCAAACACGCAGACCGAGGAAAGAACGTCGTCACCTTCTTGCTGCAGAGCCCAGGATCTTAGCCAAAAGTGGTCTGTGCTCGAAGGGCTAGTGTGAACACACTTGCCATGATAGCGGAGCCATTCCTGGTAGGTAGTCCCTGATACGAATGTATCCCAGAGGCGAGTTAGAATTTGACGGTTGCCATTTTTGTCTTCGAAATGAAATAAGTGCCATGGCCAAAATACCGCCGAATACAGTAGCAGATGGCGGTTCTTATAGCCCGTTTCTCTAGTTTCTCTAGTTGAATCGTAATCGTTCCAGGAGCCTGGACTGCATAAAGGCGAAAGGCAGACTTCCGCGATTTCAGTATGCGAATCGACCTTACGCAGCTGGGCGTCCAGGAATTCATCCATGGAAATATGCGCAAGCCGGAAAACGTTCAGCTGTTTGTCCAAAATGACGAGGTTTTGACAAGCTTTTAACAAGTCATTGGCCTGGATTGTGCTATGGGAAAATTCACCCGAGGCGCCAAGTTGGACTGTTATTGCATCCAGCAAGGTTTCAGCTCGCAGTGGTTCGTATGAGCATTGGATCCACTGGAAAGCCTTGAGTGCTAGTCGAGGGGCGCTGCCTTTCTGAGCAAGAATGCGCTGGTATATTTCACCGTAGGCATCTATCAGGGTGTCCGGAAGGGCGTTCAGTTGACTTCTCACATCAACTTGCGTGGCCATTTCGCAGAGGTAGGTAATTTGAAGCGCGGCGAGTTGGAACCTAGCTTAGCCGTCAGTTGCTGCTTTCATCAGCGATTGACTCGTGTTGAGCTTACATTCCCTTGGATCGCCTGCACAAGGCGTCGCATATTTCAACTTCGAGCTCACAGCTGACAGTGCCATCAAGTAGTAACCTATCGTTGATGGCACTCCGAACCTTCGTTTTGACGAACTGGTTGATATCGCTCACATTGTCGTCAGGCTGCAACTCAATTCTCGGAAACATCTCAAACTGCCGAAGGATGTCGGTGTCCATTCGAGTGGTCGCAAAAATCTTGACTAGATTCTTTGATGTTTGCACAATATACTTCAGCGACTTCAGCAATTGTAACCGGACCCCGCCTTCAATTTCGTCCAACGCATCGATGCAAATCGTCGTCTGAGGATATGAATCCGCGAGCTGAAGCAGGAGCTCTTGGCTTTCTTTAAGGCTCAACTGCGAAGACTTTTGTCCCCGCTTCTCCCGGTCTTGATAGAGGTCGACCACCGGCTGCAGGATTTTGTGTTCCCCAGACTCGGTCTGCGCAAGCTGCTGAATAAGCGTGTTCAAGATGGTGTTGGGAGCTCGGCGGCTTGCCTCGGCTCGATCGCAGTAGAAGTACGCTAGCTTCTCAGTCGGATGAGAAAGTAAAGAATCAATGACTTTAGATGCAATGTATGTTTTACCGGCGCCAGCTAAGCGAAATGGTTAGAAGTGAACTCACACCGACGAAGCGCACAACGACTTACGGATTCCGCGTAACAGCAACAACATCGAAACGCTTGATGACCTCCAAGCGCAATACTCCCCCTTCCCAAACACCCACTCGCCAGTGCCCTCTAGGCGCTCTTCGCTAATCCGTTTGTGGTGATTTATATACGGGATTGTGGATATCCATTCCAGGATCTCGGATCGCCTAGAGGCTAGTTACTTTAGTTTTAGTGGAACAACCGCTGGTTTGTAGGAGCTTTTGTACCTTCTACCCTTTGCTGCATGTTGACTTGAGGTCCCAGGCATGTAGATGTCATTTCGATGTCTTTCAGGAGCGCTTGAAGGTTCTCGTGCCCAGCTTGTGTGGCTACAAAAGGGCTGATCAGCATCGTTAAAATATATGCAGGAAATCACCGGAACAAGGCCATGATGGTGGTGTTAAGGTCAAGTGGGCTGTCAACACCATTCCAGAATCCACCAGACGGATGCGGGGGCCTCGCTGGCAGAGTCGTAAACACCAAAAGAAAGAGTAAAGCAAAGTAAATATGAATTAACATAAGGGACCAGCGGGCTAGAACGCCCTTGGCATCTGCCCGCTGTTCTGCGGTGTAGCGATACTTTGCGTACGTACCTTGATTTCTTTCCGCTAGGGCGCTTGCCAAACGGGCTTCGATGATACTTGGAGCATTCCCGACACACTGTGACACTCTGTCCCTTACTGTGATGTAGTGGTGATCGCAGTTATCCGTGAATTTGACCATGTTGGAGTGGTCGGCATCGATCCCAATTTGCATGTGGGACGCCTCGGTCGGAAGCGAGTAGGTTGCTGAGTCCTGCGTTACGAGTCGTATCATCGCGCCATTTCTTGTCCAAGTCCCACCACGGACGACCACTGCTCGAGTGTCTCTGAGTTCGTAGAACGACGTGATCTCGCAATCATGCAGGTTAAACCCTTGTAAGAAACGTTGATAAACGTGCCTTAAGAGTTCCGAGCCTTCTCTCAGGTCATGGACGAAGTGTTCGTTCTTTTGGTCCTTGACCAGCGTCCTCAAATTGTCAATATTGATTCCCCGATTGGGGACACCAAAAAACAATAGAGCAGTACACGAGTTCAGGATGGCTGTATCGTTTTCGTACACTTCGTTATGTTGAGATGCATCTGCAAGTGCCTATAGATGATAAGAATCAATGGTATTGAGGTGGCACGTTCACCCACCTGTTTAATCACCAACCCACCGAGGCTATGGCCTATGAAGATTATTGGACGGCGCTTTTCCTAAGTCATGTCAACCGATCGAATTTCGTACAAAACCTGCCATGTACACATACATTCTCGCATTGGCGTGCACTATTCAGACCGTCAAAAAGCATTCTCGCATAGTGTTGAATCGAGGGGGTGGCCGTGCTATTGGTGAGAGCGGAGTCGTAGCCAAATGTGAGAATCCGAACTTTGTAGCCTCGTTTCTCTAGATCGAATGGCAAAGAGTCCCTTAGCCACATCCAATGTTTTTCACGCGACTTCCAGGAGCCATATGCGTGGCCGGCGAGGCCGGTGACAGCGACAAGGCTACAAGACCAATCAGCTCTCTGAAATCATCATTCGTAGGACAGGATACGCATTACTCCACTGTCGGGTTTTCTGCACTATATAACGGTGTCATTCCGAGAAAGTCACAGTCAACTTTAAGTTCAGTTGCTAGGGGGCAGGCCAGGTAGATTGTTTTCCCCGGAGTACATGTTGAAAGAGCTAAGGGTTCGCCATTTGTGAGGGTAACAGTCGCTGTTATCATGTACTCACAATAGACATATGAAAGGATAAAGTCGTCATAGCCGAGGAGTTGTTTCAGGAAGTCCTTGAAGTCCTCTTGCTTGACGGATAGAGGGATATCGCGAATTCTGAGTGTTCGACCTCGGATCTCTGGCCGAGGTGTGGGCCATCTATTAGCGGGAGTCCCCCGAGATGGAGGCCGAGGCATTTGTGCTGACGAGCCCGAGGGCCCTTGGGCCAGCGAGAGATTTTGAGCGTACCGACGAGGTTTCTAGTCCTTGGGCGTAGCTTTAAATTTGAGGTGTCGGAACTGAAGCAGCACTTGTAAGAGGTGACTTAACGCTGAGGAGTAGTTACCAGCTCAGATCGCCTTGCATACATACACTAGGCAGACATCTCTGCCGAGCCTCACTACCGTACAGTCCTCTTTTAAAACAAGGTTAGCTCTGTGTAATGCGCACTAGCGCGCTTCAAGTTAGCGTGGGGGCTATAAACGTCACCTAATTAGGAGGTTGGGAGGCTGAAGCTCGTGAGAATGGCTGTGAGCTGAGTAGTATCGTAACAAAACACCCCTCAAAGATCAAGTCAACAGGAACATCGAAGTCAATTTCACAATACCAACCACACCTCATGCAATAGTATCGCATTTCGCCGCTCTCGTTCTTGCACCTTCGCTTCATTTACCTACTGCGCCGGCAATGCCCCAGATGAAGACGATAACACCGAGCCGATTTCCAATCCACCTTTATTGCCCCGTCAACCGAATACGAAGCCTGGCCCAAGGAGACAGCCGACAGCAGACATCTCGCGCAAGATTCCTTCTTCGGCTATAGGCAAGAAATGAGCGTTTACAACTGCATTCAAACTGGGAGTCCTGTCATATGCGACATATGGCAGGACAAATGACGGCAAAGGCGGTCTACGAGCTCCGACGGCTAAGGAGGTGTGCAAGCGTTACAACCTAAAGCATACACAGATGGCGGCAGGAGGAGAAGGTATTACTTTTGATGAAGCTTTCACAGAAGAGAATCTCGCGGACGTTGGCCTAAGCTTGAGAAGGCCTTGGTGCGAGCGTTTGCTGATCGACGCAAGAAAGGAAAGGCTGTACGGAAGAAGTGGTTCGAACGGACGGCAAAGGTGTTGTTTCTTCAACTTTACCCAGGCAGTCCTCCCTAAGTACAGTATCGATGCCTCCACCTACTTAATAAATCTACTAATATTCAACCCCTCACAGCTCCCTGCACTTCCTCGGCGGTCGCGTTGTCCGCGGGATCCGCAGACGTGCTGAACCAGTTAAGAGACTGGAAGGTGTCCATGGGCGGTATGTGGTTGCAGAGTTGTTTCCTAGTACCAACGATACTGAAGACGATGACGGTGCGGAGCTCTGCTGGAGATATACTAAGCCAAGCACGCTGCGGACGCGCCAAGACTGCCAAGAGCGGCGCCAAGAGTACCAAGACGGCGCTAATCACTTTCAAAAGAGGACTCTTATCCGAGATAGGTAAGTATCTACTCTAGATATATATCACCGCAGCAACGGCGCTAGTAGGGGAGTTGTAGGGATTTATGCTATGAATGCAGCCGAGAGTTGAGCATATATATCATAATATGAAGAGCTGTCGTAAAATCTGTAGAAGATGGTCAGTTATAACCTCATGTCACTCTCAATCCCATGTCTAATACCATGAAAAGCGGGGCCATCCTGGTGTTTAGCGCAGCCAAGCAAACAAGTACGACAGAAATAAAACAGGGTCTGCCAAGACTCGATAATACATATGCATAAAACTTCGCGATTTTGACTTCGAATGGGACACCGCAGTCTCAAACAAGCGCGAGCAGGAAGTTGAGCGTGCACTCTTTGCCAAGATGCAAATAGGCCGCCTGATTGGCTGCGACGGCCGAAGCGGGTGCGTCTGCCGTCGTCGCTAGGTGTCGACTGGAAGTGTTCGCGGGAGAAACCGAATTCCCTCTGCTTTTCCTGCTCTTCTGGCTCTAGTGCATTCCCTGTGCTAGGTATGAATTCTGGATTGTTCCTGCGATTCGGCGTGTCTGTGTTTTCGGCTGGTTTTTAATAGACCTGGGTCAAGTATGCACAAGGTCTCGGCATATTTTCTGGGCGTGCAAATAATGTGAGAGAATTACACGGATTTGTACATGCACAGCCCAGCAAAACCTCGATACTGTCAAGAAGCAAGAAGTATGCACCTATGCAAGTACCCAGGTATCATATACACGTGAGATAGGTGGGCAGTTGCTCAGCAGCTATTCCGTAAATTTGAACTGTTTGCCCCGTGTAAATGTTACATGAATTTACCGTACGCAGCAGATACGCATATCAACCGCCTTTATCCCGTATTTACAACGTGCGATTCTACTGGCAGAATCTACACATTCCGTCGACGATAATGCTATAGTGCGCTGTCCGGTCGCTGGGTCGGCGTCTCCGAATAACGTGGGATTGCCTGCATCGTTTCTGGTTCTCCCGTCGTCCGTACAGCGATCGTGGATTGCTCGATGCCATCAAGTGCGGACGGAGAACTTGCAGGTTGCTTCTGTGCTGAATGAGCGTCAACCGGGTTGTCCGGCGAGATCTCCGTGTTGACGCCCGAGACGACGAGCTGCTGCTGGCGATTAACGTGGTCGTCCGTATTCAAGCTCTGCGTGCGGCGAGGAACCTCCTGGGCAGGACTGCTCTTTGCGTCGGAGGGGGACTTGGACCGGCCGAGAGTCAAGCGCTTCAACTTACGGACAGCCCGCACCTAGTGAAATTTTTAGATTCAAGTGGCCGTGTGTCTGCGTGGGCTTTTGCTTACAACGGCCATAGTATTGTGGATGCTCGAGGAAATGGCATCCGCCATTTCCTCCTCCGTAGGGGTGATGAAGTCTGCAGTGTTTTCCTCCACAGTCAATAGTTTGTCTTCGCCTCCGCATGTTACCCAGAGGTGCTCCTAAAACGTGTTATTATGTTCCACGGAGCGGGCCAAAGTAACATGGTGCATACCCGCAGCTCTGGCATCTTTATCCTCTTCGCGGGATCCTTCTCCAAGATCCGCTTAAAGAGATCCACTAGGTCCCGACTGGCTGTGTCGGGTATCTGAGGTCTTCACGGAAATAGATCAGACGAAAGCTTGGGGGGATACAGATCGGCGGCGGTGCGACGTACTCATCGTTGGTTATGGACGCGTAGAGCTCCAGAACACCGCCGTGGTTGAACGGAAGGCAGCCGAACATGAGGCAGTAGAGGGTGACACCCATCGACCAGATATCCGCGGCTGCGCCGCTGACATCCCCGTGTCCGGGAACACACAATTCCGGGGGAAGGAACGCCGGACTTCCAGCTGTCTTTGCTGTCATCATCGGAGCGTCTTTCTCGAAGATTTCGCTGACGCCGAAATCGACGATCTTCAAGACGTCGTCCGCCGTTAGCAGCAGATTGTCCGGTTTAATGTCACGGTGGACTATCCCTTGCGCGTGCACTATCGACTCGGTAAGTTCCCACATGACGGTACGTATGAATTGGAGGAGGGGGCAAACAGTATTCGATTCCCAAGAGCATGTCTCTGAACCACAACCGACACTGCTCTTCAGGGTACGGTTCGGCTCGACGGTCAAGGTCGACTTTCATTACCACGCCCTTCTCACACATTTCGAACACCATGTACAACGAATCCCCTTCTGGATCATCGAGCACTTCTATCAGGTTGATTACGTTCTCGTGATCGAGCTTCTTCAGGATCGCCATTTCCCCGCGGATCAGATAGAGCGGGTTCCCTGCTTCCTGCTCTTTATATATCTCGGACGCAGGTCGTCTGGGCCCCGGCGACAAGAAACCTCCTGGGCCCCGACGTATGGCGGCGCCTGGCCGCCGGAGGAGCTGCGATTGCGACCTCTTTCGTAGTCGCGATTTGGAGAATTCCTTCACTGCCTGTAGCGCATCCGAACCGCATTCTTTAGGAGGGTCGTATTTGGAGCGGAAGGGGAGAAGGAGAAGCATTACATATTTCTTGCCGTCTCCATCCACCGCGACATAAACAGCGCCGAATGATCCACGACCGATTTCCTGCTTCAAGACGTATCTAATCAAACGTGTCGCAAAGTGTTAGACGGATGCACAGACAACCTAGAGCCACAGTATCGAGGGCACTCTACTGGTTGACTCGAACCCCTCCGTTGCCTTCCTCATCACTCTCATACGATGCGCACGCATCAACGGTTTCTTTGATAGGCTGTCGACCAATAGACGGGGTTCTGTGGTGGTGACGGGGAAGTCCAATTACTGGCGAAGAGATATGCCTAACGGGGTAAGGCTGGATGGAGGCAGCGTCCTGATCCGGAGATGCATTCTCGGAAGCTGGTGGTTGGACGAGGGTAACCATGGGGTGTTTGGCGGACTTCGAGCAGTGGAAGCAATCGTAGTCCTAGGAGTGGGATCGTGATGTGTTTCGGCTCTAGTGTTGGGTTGTGTGCTTTTGCGAATAGAAGCGTACCTTTTGTTGTGTTGATGGAACTCCAGTTCAGCCCCACCTTTCTTGTATCTACTTATCTATCCCTCCAGCCGAACTTGATTAATTATCTACTCTACCTAGGCGTTTAACTACTGGGTACATAGTTACTTGCCTAGCATTCTTGGAAACCGAGACCAGACGGGGAACACTTCATGTTGTCTTACCCGACCGCGGGCCAGCAACAGCTCCATCAAGGTCCCACACCAGCACCTTAATCCAGCGGCGTCGCAATGCCGATATACTCGTTCTACATCTTCGATCGACATTGTTCGCGGCCCCCTCGTCCTGTGCAGCTCGTCCACTATTAACGCATCCCCAGGCGAATGTATCTATGTCAAGCAATGGCCGGACCGCGAACGGGCCTATCGCAATTCTCAACCACCTCCGTCGCTTTCCACGATCTCCTCGCCGACCGTAACAACCTCCGATAGACGCTCGATAGCCACCGTCTCCGATGCCCCGGCTGCCACTACTAGTCTTCGCCCGCCGCCGGGAAGACTCAGCGTTCAAGACGATGCAAAGCTGGTCTTTGGAGTCGTATTCTCGCTGCGCAATATGGTCAAGAAGCTATCGGGCCCGTTCGTATCCCCTACCCACCGCCTCTCCTCCCGCTGGAAAAACTGATGGATGGGGAAAAAAAAGCGACGATACCTTCCTTTCCTACCGCACCGGCGTGTACAAGCTGCACTACTACGAGACTCCGACGAATCTCAAATTCGTCATGTTGACAGATATCAAGACGAACGCGCTCCGGGCGGTGCTGCATCAGATCTATGTCAACCTCTATGTGGAGTTTGGTATGTTGAAGGGGGTCCCTTCTTGGGACATCATTCAGACTATGACTAACTACAGCGTGCGAAAACAGTCACGAAGAATCCGCTATCACGTATGCTGCTCCCTTGGTCTGGTTATTGAACATGTGGACAAGTCGGATTGACAGATATGTAGCCATCGAACACCCCGGTGGCGAAGGTGTCGCTGTGGAGTACTTCGAACTCGCTCTGGAGAGGTTTTTGGTATGCTTAGCCCAGCCATCTCCGCACTTTGATCTCCTCCCTTATTCTGTCTTCTTGCTAATCATTCCCACACAGCAATCAATCCAAGAAACGGTATAGAACGTGCATTCTAGTGTCAGCAGACGTACAAAGGAGCTGGGGTTAGAGCGAATGCTGTAATGTCGTAGATATCTGCAATGAGATACTACTGTATAATAGCGCCCAATCATATGATTGCTACCCACCGTCTTGGTGAACTCATGGTATCCGAGCGCAATATCATGACTCATATACTCATTCACGTGACGCGCCAAGCCACTATTCATACCACGAAGGAAACTTGACATCCCATAGATAATCTGCCAACCATTCCTCGCCTCGACCTCGAACCTCGAAAATCGCAACTAAAACTCATAGTAATTCACTCCTAACCCCTTGTCCTCTGGCTAGGCTAACATAAACGAATAATAGCCAATGGCAGGCCCCGGCTCCCACCCAATTCACGTCCACCCCGCGCGCCCGCTATACCGCTTTGCTGCCACGGGACTGGGGGCTGCTATGTGGTTCTTCTTGATGTATGCCCCTTCCCGAGGGAAGGATGAAAGGACGCAGAAGAAGAAGGAGTGCTGACGCCGTGGTTGTGGGAATGACAGGTATCGTGCCAAGAAGGATGGTGCTGTTCTGTTGGGACTGAGGCATCCTTGGGATCATTAGACAAATGGGTAGAACAGAAGCATGGCAGGGGCGCATTGGAAACCCAAATATAAACACTGAATCGGCGCGGTTTACCTTCTACTGTGGTCCGCTTGTAGTATGTTGTCAGGGGAACGGAGAGGGCTGGGTTTCATTGCGACATTTTGTCTATGGAACTTGTCGGACTCGTGTTTTCGCATTGATGCCCGAGGTCTGTAACTAGTGGGAATCTCTAAATTGGCATATACAGGAAATCACGACGAACAGCATAGACAATCTATTTACTTTCCTCGTCAGGCTATGCTATGATACACCTCCAATGTACTTTGTCTTCCTCGCTTTCCTCTAGAACCGCATCTTCTCGCCCATAATCTTGTAAGCCTTCCTCTTCTTCCCGTTCCCACCGCCCTTTTTTCTTGGTCCTAGAAGTCTCGCGAGCCGCGGGAATAGCCGCTGTTCTCCGGCCATCGACAATCCGAAGCCAATAATCGCCGCCGCAACGAGTACAAACTTGAAGCCTACCGGCATCGGTGTGAGTTGCATTAGGTCTACGAGCCACCGAGGACAGATGAATAGCATGTACGTCGATACGGCAGCGCCGAGGGAGGTTGTGCCTACGAAGGGGACTAATGGTGGATGTTAGTGGTCTCTTGGGACAGTCGGGGTGGAACTCTAACATACCGTTGTAACGCATCGGCAGTCTATATGGCGGTCCGACACTGAGTATCACGGCAGCAAATATGTACTGGTAGCAAGAAACAAGGAACAGTGTTGTGTTTGCGGAGTTCGGGATGTTCGTCTTCTCGTGACTGAGAGTCGGCGGGATGTACCACCTTTGGACTTCGGCGGCTTTGTAGCAGGCGAACTGTAGGGCAAAGGCAATAAAAATTTGCCCGAGAAGAGGCGTGAGGACTTTACGGGATACGAGACTGGCAGTGGGCCGTTTGGAGCTCAGAGTAGGGTACGGACCACTCCATCCCATGAATACCGCAATGGGCAGGATCAACAGAAGGTCGATAAACAAGAACTGATGAAAGGTCAGCGGCCGTACAAGTCTCGGACTGATCATGGCTTACCTGGAAGTCCCCAAGATTGGATCCGGATTTGTACAGTATGCTGACAGACGTGAACTGGATAGCAGAGTATAAACTCATATACTTGAAGCAACTAAAGCTAGTGACCAATGCTGCACGTCCTTCCCGGATGACTTGTGGAACACAGGAGATATCAAAGATCCTGCTGGTGAAAGGGGCAGCGACTGATGCTTCCGCCTCCGACAGCGATATGCCAACGTCTGCAGCTTTGAGGGCTCCGCAGTCATTTGCTCCATCGCCACAGAAACCGACGCAGTAGTCGAGGGCTTGAAGCTTTTCGACGAGCTCGTGCTTTTCGTCGGGCGACATTCGGGCGAAGACTTGTGAACGAACCAGCATCTGAACTGTTAGTAAGAGGTAGAGCTTGACAGAGGGAATCTCATACCCGATTGATATAGTCCTCCGAAGCATAGTCAATGATCCATCTGAAAGCTTCACCAGTAACAGCCATGCAGTAGTTATGGAGGTAGTGCGTGCTGTATGGTCCAGCGATATCGGCTCCAGGCAACGGCAGCAGGGTGACATCATCGAGGAACACAGGAGCACCATCGATAGTTTCCCATTGTATCCTTGCATCTGGACTTTGCGAATTGCCCTCCTCAAAATGTGGCACAAAGACTAGGCACTCTTCAATCAATTTGCACTTCTGGGCCACACTGATGGCCGTGAGGATATTATCGCCGGTGCACATAACGGTACGGATGGATGCCTGTCTCAGCTCCTCAATCACAGGAGTCGTTGAGTCCTTCAACTTGTTCTCGAAAATAATGAATCCGGCAAAGTCGAGGCCAGACTCGGCATCTTCACGCTTCATCTTCTGAGCTTTGATCCAGGTCAGGTTTGGGATGTGCTTGGTTGCGCAAGCAATCACACGGTATCCACTGCGAGTGTAATTTTCGAGCATAGTGTCGTAGTCTGGAGGGACTGTAATAACGTTATCAGCGTACGTGCAACCAACGCATATGGAATACGTACAGCTCAGTGAGTTGCAGATCTCGAGCATGCATTCCGGTGCTCCTTTCACGTAAATGTCACCACCCGAGGCGCGGAACCGCTTGACGATAACGCTTGACCGTCTGAGTTGTGAAACGAACTCGAAAATCTTCAAGATTCCTAGTTCCTGAGCGGGATTCTGTAGTTGTCAGTAAACACGGAGCGAGATGCAGCTTAGAGAGACTTACCAGGTTGGAAGTCGCACGGCTATCCCGCGGGCGGACAACGGATGGCGACAGCCCACTACTAGGACCATTCTCTGCATTCCGTGGATCATGGTTGTTGCCGCTGTTCGTGTTTCCACCTTCGCCTTCTTGAAAGACCCAATCAGTGAACTCAAACATCTTCAGGTCCAGTGGGTCGCCGATCAACTCGTCATCTACAAGCCTTAGGGAATGACATGTTGCCATAGTGTTGAAGAGGGATATAAACGGCGATTGACCGGTTCGAGAGCCTTGGGTATCAGCTTTCAACAATGCCCGAGAGGTCTCAATGAGCTCGGAAAATTTATGCGGATATGGGGTCACAGAATGAACACCAAGTACGTCCAATCCATCTTCAGTAAGAGTGCCGGTCTTGTCAAAACAGACGACGTCGATCTTTCCGCCGATATTGACCCGCTGCGGACTGATGCAGAAGATATTACTCTTCTTCAGGCGGGAGAGAGCAAAGTTGGTGCCGATCGTCAAGGTCGCAGGCAAAGCCGGAGGGACAACGATGGTGATTAGATCTAAAGCTCTGATAATGATGAGGTGCCACTCCAGCCCTAGTCGGATGAAGTTGACGAAAGAGACAATGAACCCGAGTCCAGCAATTCCACCCATTACGGCGATGTACTTGAAGGAGTCACGGTAGAATTTGAAGCCTGTGGGTTTGGGGAACAGCATTGAGCGGACCAGGGCGCCCTTGGTGGTGTTGAATCCCGTACGAACGACCATAGCTAAGGCAACCGCCTCCTCTTCGATTCCGTCCTGCGGCTTGCGGGCTCGAATGATCTTGGTTCCGCAAAATAAGAATGACCTGGCCACTGCTGGGTGTATGGAAGCCGCGCCGAGGTCAAGCAGGTGAAGAGCTTCATTGGTGCAGGGCAACTTGGAAACCGGGACCGATTCGCCTGTAAAAGAGTGAGAAAATCAGTCGACGTTCGGCTTGACACGGAGAAGCGTTGACTACCTGTCAGCATGCTCTCATTAACGATGCAATCTCCGGTAAGAAGGAGACTATCGCAAGGGAATAACGACAGCTCCGGATCCGTGATTTCGTAGACATCGCCTGGAATAAGATCGGTAGATGCAACATAACGCCCTGATATTATTAGCCTTCGAAGGCCACATCACGGGTAAATCGACATACAGAAGCCGCTCCTTAGTACCCGGACGTTACAGACAAATCGAGAAACCTCTCGCAGGCGACGCATAGTCTAAATTATTGTAAGCCTAGGCACCAGAGAAGCCAAGATGATTTCTCAATAACCCACCGATTTAGTTTCCAGCAGGGTGCTCATGATGCTAAATAATGAAATGACAAAGATACACACAGCGTAGTAGTAATACTCGTCGAGGGACCAGAGTACGAGACTTGCGATCTGGAATACGTAAAATGGATGGAAAGCCTGGATTCACGATGCGAAAAGTTGTTCAGTCTCATACATTCGTACCGGAAATGGTAGTGAAAAGGATGGTGAGCAGTGGCACCAACCTCATCAACTAGAATCTGCATGGCAGTTTTCTCTTCAATGTCTATCACATTATCTCCAAACACGGTTTGCCTATAGCTCTTCTCATCTCCGTCGAGACCCATCCTCAGCGACCGTACGTCATCCCATGAAGGGTCTCGCCAGCTATGATTGAGCATAAATCTATCCTGCAGAGGGTGGTAGCAGAATCTTATGTAGCGATAATCTAGGTACTGCAGCTGCGGTACAATTGGGTCATCATCGTCGTAGTCGTCTGACGCCTGGACGCTGATAGACTTTTCTTTGCCTTGCCCGAAGATAGTTGACAACGTCTGTCCGTATTCGCGGCGTTTGACCTTGTACGAGGAGAATTCGTTCCATTGGTTCTGCACGCAGTATTGTGGTCAGACTCTACAGTGCTTGACACATGCCTAGATGACTTACCTCAATCACCACCCAGTCACAATCACCAAGAGGCGACGTTCTGCCAATGAGTCTAACATGCGCCCGGGGAAACCACCGAAACACCAGCCAGGAGACTCCCAACGTGAACCACGAGACAGCAAGATATGTAGCATATCCAATCTTGCTAGTGACAAATCCAGTCACAGCAATAGTGAGGTCCTCGGAGGCAATGTAGATGGTCTGACTTGTCCTGTGCGGGTTCCGAGTCGAGCCTGATTCCCTTTCCCTATGCTGTATCAGCGGATCCGACACACAGGTATCCTGAGCTGACGATTTCCGGCGCAATGAAAGACTATGCCGGCGTATTGATTGGCTATCCCGTCGGATCGAAAGACTGTCTCTGCGATGGTAACCTGCCTCCTCCTCGATATCGAAATCAGATTCCTCTAGGACTTCATCATCGCCGCCTCCAATCATCCGCTCTTGCTCATCGTCTCCTTGATAAAAAGACCAACTTGTCACAGAGTCTGTCCGCGGCCGTCGCCGATGCTGGAAAGAAGCCGTACTCGTAGCAAGACTCTCCGACGTTGGACCTGCAAAAATCTGAAGCCCTATCAGCAAGTTTGGTGACTCTTCCGGCAGACTTGCAGCCACACACCTCGTCCTGCGCCATTTCCACATCGCTGTAGAAACTTGAAACGCTAGTTATCGAGTCGCGCCGGCCGCGACTAGACCGGACCGGATCCCTCATCGAGTGCATATCATTGACATCCTCCGGCATTGTAGAGGGACTTTTGGTGCGCAACAAGTGCTGGTTAACCAAAGGAAGTTCGCAAGATCCAAATGTCGCGTTGGTTGTTTGGTTGTTTGTCGGGGAGCCTCGGTTTCTTGCGGGGTTGGGCGCGTGGTGTGTGGTGGTTTTGCTGCCAACGACAATTTATAAGAGTACCATCTTTCGTGTCCAAGGTAGAATAAACAACCCGCGTTTCTTTCTTGCCTTCATACAGGTAGGTAGGTATGTCATGGTCTTGGCTTGCGCATAAGTACTCGGTAACTAGAATAAACCTAGCCTTTGCAGCATCCCCTTCGTTGGACCATACACCGCATTCTAAGGGGTACTTTAAGCCTCTTTTGGAATTGAAAAGTTCATCATTAATCGCTAAGCCGGATATGGGAAACAAATTGAATGGAAAACCTTAACGGGTTGGCGGACTGCGTATAGATATAAGTAAAGGTAAGTACTTATGTACTAACATACTAAAAGGATATGAATTTCGGGATTAGCGCAACAACCATTGCCCCCCGTGATTGAAGACCCCGCCCTCCCACCCCATTTGCCCGCCAACGTCGCCGCCATCCCAACCACCGCCTGCGGTCACATCCCGAATTCCACAACTATGGCACCCCGAACCTCTGCCGTGTTTTCTGGTGGCAAGACTGGCGGCAAGAAACATGGGAATCTTGCGCCCGAGCGTGAACGGTTTATGCAAGCGTGCGCGGATATCGCGCATCAACTGATCCAAGATCATGAAGAGAATGACGGGTCAAAGGTCACGAACCTGAACTCGCTGCGAGGTCAGGTCTCAAAGAAATACAAGCTGAGCACTATACCGCCGCTCACAGCGATCATGGCGGCGATTCCGGAACATTACAAGAAATATATCAATTGGAAGCTTATCCAGAAGCCGGTGCGGACGAGTTCTGGGATTGCGGTCGTCGCTGTCATGTGTAAGCCTCATCGGTGCCCACATATTGCCTATGTAGGTCTCGGCCGCTCCGTAGCCACTACGAGGCGAAAGCTAAATAAATAATAGACTGGAAACATTTGTGTATACTGCCCCGGAGGCCCCGATTCCGATTTCGAATACAGTACCCAATCGTACACGGGATACGAGCCTACATCAATGCGAGCAATTAGGGCCCGCTACGACCCGTTCGAGCAAGCACGGGGCAGAGTAGACCAGCTGCGGCAGCTCGGCCACAGCGTAGACAAGGTGGAATACATCATCATGGGTGGAACGTTCATGTCACTGCCGGAGAGCTACAGGGACTGGTTCATTGCCAGCCTGCATAACGCATTGTCCGGCTACACTGCAGAAAATGTGGATGAGGCTGTCGAATTGGCCGAGCAGTCGCAGACAAAGTGTGTTGGTATCACCATCGAGACCCGACCCGACTACTGTCTGGACCAACATCTCAGCTCCATGCTGCGGTACGGCTGCACACGACTCGAGATTGGCGTGCAAAGTCTTTACGAGGACGTAGCCAGGGATACCAATCGAGGCCACACCGTCAAGGCTGTCTGTGAAAGCTTCCGCCTGGCGAAGGACGCAGGCTACAAAGTCGTATCGCACATGATGCCAGACCTCCCCAACGTGGGTATGGAACGAGATCTAGACCAGTTCAAAGAGTACTTCGAAAACCCCGACTTCCGCACCGATGGCCTCAAGATTTACCCCACTCTCGTCATCCGCGGCACAGGTCTCTACGAGCTCTGGCGCACCGGCCGTTATAAGAACTACACACCCAACGCCCTAATCGACCTCGTGGCTCGCATCCTTGCGCTAATCCCCCCTTGGACGCGAATATACCGCGTCCAACGTGACATTCCAATGCCGCTTGTCACCGCCGGCGTCGAAAACGGCAACCTCCGCGAGCTCGCCTTGAGCAGGATGAAAGACTTCGGTACAACCTGTCGCGATGTGCGCACGCGCGAAGTAGGCATCCAGGAAGTCAAAAACAAAGTCCGACCAGACCAAGTCGAGTTCCTGCGGAGGGACTATGCTGCCAACGGTGGATGGGAGACGTTTCTTAGCTACGAAGACCCCAAGCAAGATATCTTGATCGGGTTGCTTCGGCTGAGGAAGTGCTCGGATCGGACGTTTAGGAAAGAACTCACTGGGCAGCCGACGAGCCTTGTTAGAGAGCTCCATGTTTACGGAACTGCCGTCCCGGTGCATTCAAGAAATCCAAGGAAGTACCAACACCAAGGGTATGGAACGCTCTTGATGGAAGCCGCTGAGAGGATTGCAAAGTGTGAGCACGGAAGCAAGAAGATCTCAGTGTATGCTTCCCCTCATAAATGATGTGCTGGAACAAATCGTGCTGATTATGTCGGCTACAGTATCTCTGGAGTCGGTGTGCGAAATTACTACGCGAAGCTTGGCTACTGGCTGGACGGTCCATACATGAGTAAGTGGCTAGACACCGTTGATTATGGGGTGTCTTCGGATGAAGAATGATTCGCCACGGGGGAGTTGTTCTTGATGGGGGTGTGAAGCGCTGTTCATTTTCTTTGGTTCTGTAGAGTACATACAATTATTTTGCTTCGCTGCCGTGTTGACGAGAAGCGGCTTTTGGGCGTGCGTAAGCAGAAATGATCTGATTTCTATCCGTGGTCAACAGGCTTTTTAACTCATCCTCGTTCATCCACATACGCACAAAGTACCTGCCTGCCTGCCTAACCGTAGGGGGGGGAAAAACCTAAGCCATTTGAACCGGACTGAAGCTTTAAAGTACAGAAAAGTAAAATCAGATCACATCTTGCATGTTATCTGACGTGAACGTGAAAGAGGACAGCATAAAGCACAAAAAGGGAAGGAAAGCGAAAGTGAAAGATGAACCGGTTATGAAAACATGAAGAGAGGAACCAACTAGAGTAACCGCGAAAGGATAAAAGTAAGAAGAATGGAAGAGAAAGCACTAAACGTCAACAAAATCCTAACCGGTTTTTATTGAAAATCGAACCATCAATCCGATTCGTCTGGGCTGTCGGCAGGATCTGAAGAGCCAGCCGGTGGGTTTCGGACCTTGAGACGGATGTGAGGTGTTTCCGTCGCGGTAGGCGTACTAGTGCTCGACACTACGCCAGTGGAGGTGCCGTCACCCACTGAGCTACCGGGCACACCATCGTAATTCTTTTTCTCTTCGGCGAAGCGGGCATCAAGTTCGGTCTGGATTGCTTGTTAGCTATTGAAAATTCCAGTTGAAGGGGAAAAGGTGTCAACTGACTTCCATAGCATTTGCATCTTCAACCACAATCGATCCCTCCTCGTTGTATGTCCGAGCATTGGCAAACATCATCTTGAAATCTGCTTGGAATTGCTCTAGAGAAGTGTAGTCGCCGTTTCTCATGCGCTTCTTGATCTCGTTAAAACTGATGGGCTGCTTGATGATGTGGTAGTAATCGGGAAAGATCTTCTTGCTTGGGAGTTTCTCGAAGATATCTGAACGAAGACGACCGGTATCTGGCTCCTCCAGGTTCTTGATCGCTTCAAAGAGTGTCTCACACGCCGTCTGGAGCATGGCGCGGTTGCCGGGCGAAATTCCGTCGGATGACACAAACCCCGCTTTGCTGACACGCTGTCGCTTTCTGGGCTTAGAGATTGTTAGTGCATACTCGGGAGAAATTGGGGTATAGAACATACCTTAACTGTTTGCTCCTCGAGCTCTTCTATGCGACGTTTCTCCGCATTAGATTTCCTTCCCCGCTTACGCTTGAGAGTGAGCGGAGGTGCAGGCTCTTCAGGACTCTCCAGTGGCGGCGAGCTACCTTCACCCTCCTCGTAACCAGATGTACCCCGCTTGGCCTTGTTGATTTGTCGACGTTCGATGCGGGCACGCTTGCGGTTCACTGCGTCTTCGATACTATCCTCATCGTTGTCGATGGCATCCAGCCATTGTTCTTCCGTCAAGCCATCATCGTAGCTAGTAACTTTGCGTTCACGAGCTCCACGACCGATAGGTCCCACGGGCTCCTCGATCGGCAGCACATCATCCTGCAGGTACAGAGATGGCAACTCGGCATCGGTGAATAGTCTCGACGTCTTACCACGGCCATAAATCGGATCATGTTCCCTCTCTTGATCCATCTTCTTGAAGAGGATCAATTCGTCAGGGTTGCGTGCACATATTTCGTTGAGCTCATCATCATCCAATTCCTCGTTATCGCCGGCTTCCTTCTCCTCCGCCTCCAACATGACACGCAATAGCGCATCGCGTTCCTCGCTGGTCGATTTGTTATCGAATTTACCGGCCTGGATGACCTTACCATCAATGTCCAACTTGTATTGAGCGCGCTCCAAGATTCGCTCCTCGACTGAGTTGGAGGTGATCAACCGCAGAATCCTGACTTCATTCTTTTGACCGATACGATGGGCACGATCCTGAGCCTGCAAATCCTGGTGGGGATTCCAATCCGAGTCGTAAATGATGACGGTGTCGGCGGATTGCAAGTTCAATCCCAAACCTCCAGCACGAGTCGAGAGCAAGAAGATGAAGTAGGGTGAATCGGGAGCGTTGAAGTGCTTTAGTAGCTCCGAACGGTCGTCGGCTTTAGTCGATCCGTCCAACCGGAGGTACTTAAATCCACGGAGGTGAAGGAAATCTTCCATAATGTTCATGATTTGCGTCATTTGGAAGAAGATGAGAACCTATATATTTTAGTCTGCAATTCTCTACCACTGCACTCACATCCCCCCAGCTTACCTTGTGCCCAGTGTGGAAAAATTTGGGCAACAGACGGTCCAAAAGCTCAAACTTTCCCGCCGTACGCCACAGCGAGTCATTGTTGATCTTCGTTGGATTGACCGCGCTTTCCACCTCCTCAAAAACGAAAGGATGATTACAGAGCTTTCGCAACTGCATGATCATATTGCTCAAACCCTTGACACCGAGTTTTCTATTGAAGTCAGTGGTTTGAACATAGCTTTAATTTGAAGTCAGGAAAAACATACCCGCCCTTGTCTTCGTTGTTGACATATAGAATACCGTTGTTCATCATTTGCGTGTAGAGCTTAGCCTGTAGAGCTGACAATTTGCATTTGATGACCTTCTCAACCTTGTCAGGTAGTTCGGACTCGACATCCTTCTTCAGACGCCGCAGCAAGAATGGCCGTAGGACCTGATGAAGACGACGAATGACAAGTAAAGCTTCTTCTTCCGTAAGTTCCATTTTATCTTGTCCTCCCGTGTTGGCAAACGGCGTATTGAACCATTCATCGAAGCTCTTGACCGATTTGAAAATGGTCGGAAGAACAAAGTTGAGAAGTGACCACAGTTCTGGCAAATTGTTTTGCAGCGGCGTACCCGTCAAGATCAACCGGTAACGGCAGTTGTAGTACGTAGACAAGGTTGCGCTGAGCTTCGACTGGGAGTTCTTCATCCTGTGTCCTTCATCGATGATCATGTAGTTCCATTTGACTTTGCTCAGGATCGGGCGGTCCTTGATAATGTACTCATAGGTAGTCAACAGAACCTGCCAACTGCCGTATTTGATGTGGTTCTGCTGGGTTTTTCGAACGCTGGGTGGTCCTTTGTACACGATCTTCCCTACCGAAGGAGCCCACTTCTCAAATTCAATGGTCCAGTTGGTGAGAGTACTCAGCGGCACAATCACCAGGAACGGCCCATTCTGGTTCTTCTTCTCAATCAGGTACGTAACCAGCGAGATAGTTTCTGCACGTGATGTTTAGCAAGGCTCAGCCCCGCACACCACAACCCAGGAATTACTTACGAATGGTTTTTCCAAGACCCATCTCGTCGGCCAGAATACCATTCAAGTTGTTGTTGTACAGCGAAATCATCCACTGCAAACCCTTGACTTGATATTCCTTCAAGGTTCCACCAGTCAAAATCGTCGGTTGCACCTTGATTTCTTCCTTGATACGATGAGCCACATTGAAGTAGTCCACCTTCCCTTCCTCCATCTCATTGGCGTCCTCGGCATAGTAGCCTTCGTTTTCGCCATAGTTCTGAACTGCGTCGCGTTGCTGTTGCCGAACACTGGCTGCTAGCGAGTGGAGGAACGAGTCGGTCTGCTTGAGAAGATGTGTGATTCGAGTATCCTTCGCCTGACCCAGCAGCTTGAAGTAGGCGACTTCGTCGTTGGCCTTGAGGGCCTGCAGACGCTGTTTGGCCATACGCTCCATCCTCTTCTGCTCCTCCTTCTCCATGAACTGGTGATGGGTCTGCATTAGGCGTCCTAGCTTCTGGGCCTTTGCCTCCTTGGACCGAGCCGCTGCCTTAATTCCGGCGCCATGCGCAATAACGCCCTGGATGTATTCCACATGCTTGCGCCGTTCCTTCTGTTCACGCTGATCCCGCTGCTGCTTCTCCAGCTTCTCGGTCATGCGTGCTTCCCGCAAAGACTGCTTCTTCATACGTCTGAACATGGAGCGATTCGACGAAAACGCGAGATTATCGGCATGGACCATACGACTGACAAGATCCTGGCGCATAGCTCGCTGCTTCGGTTGAAGACAAAGTCCTTTATATTCGATCAATGCCTTCAACTTAAGGGAGTCATCAACAACGTCCAAGCCTCTTTTGGTGTTGAATTCGGCGAGATTGCTGGGCAAGTCCTCGAGCTCAGCTTTTCGCGCGCTGATGCGGTTGTACTTAACGCGTTCGCGTTCCTCTTGAAGGTAGGCAGTATCGATTCCCGTGGGCATGATGCTGGGGATCATGAGTCTCTTTTCGCGTGAGCCGTGATCGTGATATGAGATAAAGGCTTGGAGATGGTTCCAAGGGGATTCATAGTCGAGCTGGCGTCGTTTATCCTTCACTTTGTCGATAGCAGTCGATACTCCTTGCACTGTCGGTGTTTGGGACCCAGGCTTCGGAGGATAAAGGAACGCCGCCTGTATGTGGGCAGGTACAGACTTGTTACGAGTGATGAACTTGAACGCCATAATCTGACTCCTCAAGACAGCGAGTTGTTCCGGAGTAAAACTGGAGCTGACAGAGCCGGCGGGTTGTACCATACTCGGTGCCATGGCCTGCGTGTTCTTGCCACCGGCAAGCATCATCGTCATTGGGTCCATGGCGGAGCGTTGCTTTGGCGACGACGGGGAGTTGTAACCCTGGGGTGACGCCTGAGGTACGGGGCGGGTTTGCGGCAGGCGACCTACGCGGCCCGATGTCAGTAGATACGATGATGGGCACGCATGCACCATACCATTTACTTGTGGCGCAGCCTGGGACACAGTACGACCATCACTAGACCCGTGAAGTTGGATGTGTTGCTGCTGTTGTTGTTGGGCTATATGTTGGCGCGCCTGAACCATCTTCAAGTAGTTTGAGAGTTGCGCGAACTCGGGGTTCGACTCGTTCGCGCCTTGCTCCTTCAGGGTTCTCCATTTCTACGTGGCAGGTCAGCGAAGATGATCCGCATTTTGAACCAAAGTAAGTGGGAAGAAGAAAAATTACGATGAGTGATCGCGGGGGGGAGGGGGGGGGGGCTCGCACGACAAGGGCGAGTGCGTGGGTTATATACCTGGAATACGCTTGCTACTTGTTCTTTCGAGATGCTGCTGGGCATGGACTGCGGCGGCATAATGCCATTTGGATGGACATTCATAGGGGGCGCTGGGTCGGAGCAGTAATCGACGTGGGTCGAGGGTCGCCCCAGAGTTGGTGGATTAAACGGGCTGTTCGGAGACCTTGGAGCCGCGGAAGCGTTGAGTTCGACGCGTGTATTTTGCGGTGACCGTCGTGTTTGGTGGTGTCGCGTTGCGTGAGTGAGAAGGAGCGAAAACGGTAGCTAGGCGTAGTCTCGAGAGAACTGGAGGTGAGGCAGGGGGGCGAAGATAGCAAGCAAGCGAAGAGTACCTAGGGGAAGGTTACCACGTCTGCAACTTCGCAAACAACGTAAGAGAGCCACGGAGAGGAAGAAATAAGAAGAAGAAAGGATCTCCTGTTATTACCTATTTCTTGTTTCCCCGTATCGTGTTAGGCGGGCACTTCGATGGTGAGGATTTTCGGTGGTATCTATCAAGGAGTGCAGCCGACCAGCCGATTGCGCAAGTGGGTGAAGCACTTGGTGTGGCAGTGCGAGAAAGAGTCAGATGTGGCGTACCTAACTAGTACTAGCTAGAGAAAGCCAAGATAAACCCCGCGTTACTTGTTTTTCAGCCGAAATGTGATCTTGGTTCTCACGCCGCTCATACCAATCTCAACTATCGTTCGGTCACCGCACCTCATTCCCCAATTCGAAAAAAAATGGCCGCTCAGGAATACCAGCTTTTCTGCCTCGGCAACCCCCTTCTCGGTACCCCGACTCCGTACCAGAAGACCTTGGATTTGAGTTACTAACTGCGGTATCGTCGTTAGACATCCAGGCCAATTGGTGGGCTATCCATCGATCAGACTGCAGCCATTGATCGCTCACTGAACTCTCATAGCGACCATACTATTCTAGACAAGTACAACCTGAAGGAAAACGATGCGATCCTGGCGGAGGAGAAGCACTTGACTATCTACGAAGATCTGACCACCAAGTACACAGCCAAGTTTCTTGCTGGCGGTGCTGCCCAGAATGCCGCTCGTGGAGCTCAGGTGGGCTCCGTCTGATCAATGTGGGGGGCAGTTCGGCAGTTTCTAATAAGTGGATGGCAGTACGTTCTTCCCGCCAACTCGGCCGTCTACGTCGGATGTGTCGGTAAGGATGCATATGCCGGTCAGCTCCGCGAAGCCTGCCAGCGCGAGGGACTTCGCACTGAGTATAGAATCGACGAGGAGCACCCCACTGGTCGTTGCGGTGTCGTGATTACTGGTCACCACCGTTCCATGGTTACCGACCTGGCTGCGGCCAACCATTATAAGCTCGAGCACCTCAAATCTCCCAAAATCTGGGGGCTTGTTGAGAATGCGAAGGTCTTTTACGTTGGTGGCTTCCATTTGACTGTCTGTGTTCCGGCGATCCTGTCCCTTGCCGAGCACGCCGCCGAGACCAACAAGGTACTCATACCTTTGCCGAGTGATATTCTATGAGCACATCTGACTTACCCCCAGGTCTTTTCCATGAACCTCTCTGCTCCCTTCTTGCCCCAGTTCTTCAAGGAGCAACTCGACTTTTGCGCTCCCTACTGGGACTACTTAATTGGTAACGAATCTGAAGCTCTTGCTTACGCCGAGTCCCACGACCTCAATGTGAACACTCCTTCTCGAACACGTCCTTCCATTGCTAAACATATTTCCTGCATCTAGACCACCAACATCACTGAGATCGCCAAAGCAATTGCGGTTCTCCCCAAGAAGAACACCGCCCGCCCCCGCGTTGTTGTCATCACCCAAGGCACTCTCCCCACGATCGTTGTGACCTCCGACGGTTCTCCCGAACCCAGTGTTCAGTCCTTCCCTGTCCGCGGGGTTGATAGCGAGAGGATTGTTGACACCAATGGTGCTGGTGATGCCTTCGCTGGAGGTTTCCTTGGTGGAGTCGTCCAGGGCAACCCCATTGAAACTTGCGTTGACATGGGACAATGGCTCGCCAGCTTAAGCATCCAGGAGCTCGGTCCCGCATACCCTACCGAGAAGAAGCTATACGCTGGACATAACTTTTAAGTTGTGAAATGTGCTGCTAGGGATGACGTAATATGTCATTGTATCCACGTTCAGCACCTTAATGCATTGGCGATGGATGGGTGGGTGAGAGAGGGGGTTACGGAGGCTTGTCCTATTTCAACAAACAAATGTCCTCATTCGGTTTATCTTTGTTGAATGTGCTCGCTAGTTGCCCTCGTGATTAATGTTGGCATTCTCCACTAACCGGTATCTTGGTACAAGATTGCCAGGTACTGAACTTCCAAATGCCTATCTGCCCCGATTCCTCCTTTCCATATCTCAAGTTTTCTTCCCTAATTCATAAGCCTCATCCACGCCACATGCCATGATCGAGGGTCACTTACGTTTCTTTCCCACTACCTCATCATTGCTTGCATCTTCTCTCGGGCCAACAAGGGAATCCACCATACGATTCATGACAATCATAGTTTCCGATCCCGTAACCGAGTCCACAATACTCGCACCTCCCTGCCCAAGCACACTCTCTGCCAGCGAGCCCTCTGGGCGCGTAATCTTTTTGCTGATGAAGGCAGATTCGCTACCGGTGATGTTCAAGCTCGAATTCATCCCGATCGACGGTGTGCTAGTTAGGATCCCTTCTTCTTTGTACGTTATCGTGCCATCGCTTGAGGCTGTGATCGGGACGTCCTGTCATGGGGGGTTAGCCACAGGCTGAGCACAGAGGGTAGGAAAAGGTACTTCTTTAAGACACAAATGTTTTCCGTCCTCGAGGAGGAAATGGATCCGCGCTAGAACCTCCTCGTTTGGATGTGCACGGTCCATTTCTCCCCGCTGCTCATCCTTCCAATTGACAGTAGTATTCCCATTTACCTGTGCAAACGGCTGAAAGCCAAGGGTATCATCATCCTCTTCGAGGAGATAGTCTAGCGTGGGGAAGTTATCCATGCTGATACTGAAGGTAGCAGCAAGCAGAGATAGGGTATTAGCGTAAGTCTGCCATAACTGCTTAATCAATACCGAGATGGCAGTGCCCGTTTGCTGGTTCACTAGGATGGGATGGTTGACTTGGAGCCAGGTAGAGTATATCCGTAGGCTTGGAAGCATCCGCCGCCCAATTGCGCTAAGATTTTCGGCGTCGTTAGAGGTGCGTTCGCCAACGGCCCGCTCGAGCTCGGGCTGAAACACTTGGTGAAGGGTAGTGAAAGTGGCCACATTTAGGCGGAGGAAGCTGACGAAGGAGTGAGAGGTGGCATGGCCTGGATGGTTAGTTGACGATTCACACAACTTGGGGCAGCTGGGCGGCATACGGGATGACCGTTTGGCGGCAAGATATTGAGCCGCAATGTTTATCAGAACCATCTTCGTCAAAATCCCATTCGACAGATTACGATCTTTGAGATCCTGAGCAAGCTGCGTCAACATCTCGCTCTCCAAACTCTCGTAATCTGAAAAGCTAGAGAATTTTGATTAGTGATATGACCAGGCAGCTGTGGGGACATATTACCCACTCTCTAGCTGTATAACATTTGGCATGTAGTCGGACAAATAGTGTTATCAAATCTTTCACTGCTTGCTCCTCCTTTCTCATGAGCCGGGTGGTTGCTGGTGTTTCTGATTCGTAAGCCTTGAGAGCTTTCCGAAAACCCTTCTCAAGGTTTTCGCTGGCTTGGGGGAACGGTTCAGCTACGGACATAGCTCGGTAAAGGTGGTATGTCGAAGATAGGTTGGAGCCTTCATTGATCGCGATGACAGCCAGCTGGTTGTGCGGTGTTCCGGACACCGGAATCAGGGTTTTGGCAAGAGTGTAGTATCCGGTTGCAGGTCCCCAGTTCTTTGGATTCCGAGGAACCTCCCGGTATCTAGATAGGTCCCCGAGAAAGACCAAGGTGCGATGACACGATCGAATGACTTGCTGCCTGGTTTCCGAGTCACATTCTATGACTGTGTCTGGTATGCTCACTGCATCGATGCATTAGCATAGCCGCGCCCAGTTCAAGGAATAAACGTACTAGAGAGATGAAATTTGGTGATGATCCATTCTAGCTCATGGACTCCGAAATGCGATACCAAGCGCTGGATGAAGGAGCGATAGAACCGAGTGGTCTGTTTGATGAATCCGACAAAAGCATCTTGCAATTTCCGCAGCTCCACCGGCCGTTTCTTGCCGTACTGATTCTGGAAGTGGGTGAGGTTTTTTCGGTACTGCTCGATAATCCGGTGGTGCTTGAGCCACATCCGGCCTTCGACATCTTTCTCCCGCGCGAAGCGGAAATCTTGAAAGACGACCGTCTCGTATGCCTCTTGCAGCCTTCAAGATCTAGAGCGTCAGCTCCATCGACTAATATGGGAGAGGTTCGGAAACTGACTGCGTAACAGTTTGCTCAAGGAGCCGGCCAGTGGACTGACGATCCTTCAGCATAGAAGCTAGTTTCTTTTCCAGCGCCTCGGCCTCGCTGCTCCGCACAACCGTGTGAGTCTGGCGTAACGAAACCTCAAAACGCAAACAAAGGGAGTCAGCATACTGACCTCCATTGCAAAGACGCTTCCATCGAGTCCGTGAGCAAGACGAAGATATAGGGACGCCTCTTCACATAAAGTGAGTTGGGCTTCCGTAAAGGATGGAGGAACGTCGAGGAGCTATCCACACTAGTACGGGCTTGGCAGCTTAAGCGAGATGGCCGGATACAAGCGAAATCAAGCTCACAGCCTCAGTTTATCATTCATCACAAAATTCACCACCATACCTACGCACAAGTCCAAAATGTCAAAACGACCGAGGGAACTTTCACTACCACAAGTATCACCGGCAGTATCGAGACCGTCTGGCAAGAGGGACGAGAATATCGAGGAACGAAATGGACTCTCCAAACTGGTTCGCGTCAACAGTGCATTACAACAAACCGTAATCGCTTGTTCAGAGAAGCCTCTCTGCCAATCGCGGCCCTTCAACACCTACGAGGAATACGAAGTTCACTACCACCAGACACACATCAACCGGTGCATAGAGTGCAAGAAGAACTTCCCATCCGAGCGATTCCTACATCTTCACATCCAAGAGACTCGTAAGGAAGCCCATTCCGTATTGCTTCGCCATGAGTAACTTGATTTCTAGATGATCCTTTATCCCAGATCAAGTTTGAGAGAGGAGAAAAAATTGTCAGTTTATTTCTACCGACAGAATGGGAAGGATATGTATGCTGACTTTGCTCAAGTTTCGTTGTTTTGTCGATGGCTGTGACCGCGTCTGCAGCACGCCGTTCAAACGAAAAAGGCATCTCATCGATAAGCACAGTTTCCCTCAGGTATGTCCCGGTTACTTGTGGAGGTGAACTATCGGAATGATGCCAATTGTGGACATGTAGGACTACAACTTTTTCGTCACAAAGGATGGTATTGAGGGGAGCGTGTCACTGCTGAACGACGGGAGACGCAATTCTTCACCTCAAGATAACCATAGGGATAGACGACCGAAGCAACAGGAAGGCAGGTGCACATCTCCAACCTTGCCCGGCATAACCTCTGATGTAGCCATGCAAGTGGAAGACGGTGCTCCAAGGAAGAGCGAGGATGGTATCAACGAGATATCCACACTCATGGCAAGCATGCGATTCATTCCACCAAGTGTGAGGTTTGGAAGGAGGCGTTAGAAAGCAAAGAGCATCTGCGCAGTCAGGAGCTACTGGGCCGAAGGTTGTCATTCCTGTACAAGACAATTAACTGTAGGCTGGTTCATTGTCTTTCCGCACACGCCTTTTGATCACTCGCAAGATGAGATTGGCTATAAGGACCATTTGATCCATCCCCACAATCACCTCCGTATTATACTGTAACTTGTGTTCAACTAGCCAGAGATTCCGCTCGCCGTATGATTTTCAAAAGCTGCCTCTGCCCCTGGGAGTGGAGCCACCTCGTCCACCGCGAGGAGTGAAGCCACTACCGCCGCGACCTCTGGGAGTGAAGCCACCCCTCGATCCGCCACGTCCACGAGGAACACCACCGCCTCGAGCACCACCGCGTCCTCTCGGTGCGAAACCTCCCCTTCCACCACGGGGAGCTCCGCGACCACCCCGGGATGCACCACCCCTTTTTGTGACTTTCGAGCCTTCGAAAAAATTAGTTAACACCGGGGTCAACGAGGTCAAATCGCTCTGAGCATACCAGCAGGAGCCTTGGGCTTCGGCAGGAACCGTTCCAATGGCAGAAGCTTGTCACCACCAATGTAGAACTTATCACCCTCCTTAAATGATGTAGCGATAATACCGTCCTGCGGCTTGACCGTGAAGTAGACCTGGTTCATTGGTCCCAAAATCTCGTCGACCTTGCCAACAACCGACTTGTTCTCGAGGTATATCGGCGCATTGAAGTAGGGGATCTTAGGATTGCTTGAAATGCAAACAATATCACCTTCGCACGAGTGCATGACCCTTCCCATCTCTACACACTTCTTCGTCAGCAACATTGTTAAACCGCTAGTGCCAATTGGCGCGACAGGGTTGATATCTACACACCCTGAACTGTGTCCGGAGGACCGGTACTGAAAGAGGAGCCTCCACGACCACCTACAGAGAAATTAGAAAGGCTACATAGCAACGACAGCGACAGGTTCAATTTTACCTCGACCACCGAAATTTCCTCCGCCACGACTAGAGAATCCTCCTCCACGCCCATTTCGTCCGCCGCCTCCTCCTCTGAATCCGCTCATTATGTTGGTGAAGTTGGGGGGGCTGCAGGCGGAAGGGTGTAGCGGGGGGACTGGAGCGGTGTCGAACGTTGCGCGTATGTAAGGTCAAGCAAGAAAAGTTCTGTTTCTTAACTACGCAGGCTTGGCGGGGCTTTTTTGGTTGGTGTAATGAGCGGCTGTGCAGGGGCTCACTAGCGCGGGTGGATCGTCGTGGGGATTGCACAGTCGGTCACTCGGCATCAACCTTCGACACCTACGGAAGGGAATGTTTGATGACTTCATCCGCATCAAAAACAAGATTTGCATGGCCAATGAGTACCAGTAGTGGCCTATGGTTTGTGGTGGTGTGGGTATCTGCCATATAAGCATTTCTTGACTGTTCCGTTGATCTGAATGTTGGCCCTGATCGCAGACCCTTCCCGTTCCTTATCCGAATAGGCGCAAAATCAAACTCAATGATCCTTCCCATTCTGTATTCATAGCGGTCTTAGCTGCCCCCCACTAGGAGCATCCAGCTGCCCATAAGCTGGCCCATCGAGCTTCATCAATCTCGATTCGCACCGTTGGGAAGAATTTTACCCGAGACCGACGCACAGTTGACCTCATGCTGAGCCCATCCATAAGCTATTCCCTCAATCAACAATTACCGGCCTTACTTCCTCCACGGCATTGAGCTCTCTTACCTTGGTCCATCATTCTGAGACCTTGGATACATTGAGCTTCCCTTGGTCTGGCTGCTTTGTTTACATACACTGTCGTCACTCTCATACTTGTTTCGTTGCCACTGCCCCGATAGGTGTATTTAAACTGTTGTTCTACCTCCATCCCTCTCCTTTCTTCCTCCTTGCTCCTGGCCATCCCTTCTCATCCCCATCCTTCCTCGCCCTCATCCTCTTCGCTCCTTTTCGTAATATTCTCTCCTTTTCGTCCTCATCCTTCCGCATCACCCCCCTCGCTACTCCTTACCCTCATTCCTCGTTCCTCTTCACTTCTCAGCGCTCTCTCTGGCACCTCTCTTTTCATCCCCGTCACCACTTCATCTGCCCGTTTTATATTTCTCCACCTTGCCATCGACATCCCTCAGTGCCCCCGTACTTCCCTTCGTGCTCAACGTACTCTTTTTGATTTGAGACCGCCACTCTTCCACCCCGCTCTTCTAGTCTTCGCCATGGAAGAGGCTTCATCGACCACATCTGGTTCTCCAATTCTCTCCCCAGACCGGGATGATGCTCGGACACCAACGGCCGCGAATTTGTCCGGATACACTCGGGTTATTGAGCAGTCTCCTTTCGGACCGTACGAAGAGGAAGACCATCTAAAGAGCCCAGGAATTCGTCAAGCCCCATCTTCGGATATTTCTCCCAAGGGCCTCGGAATCGGGTCGCTGGCCCTACATGAAGACCAATCGGAGATCCTTCCTTTAAAATTCACGGGCGAGACTGCTACAGGAAGTGAAGCTTTTTCAAGTGGATCTCTTTCTATCGATCACTGGGCTACGTCGACAACCAGATATGTCAAGATCATGAACATGAACCCGAGGTTCAATACTACGGACCTGTTCAAGTACTTGATCGTAAGTCTATCCCAACATCCATATCTACACACAGCTAACTCTTGGTTCCAGGAAATTGGAGAGATTGAAGACTTCAATACGTCAAGACTACTATCGGAAGGTATCTGTGTCGTTTCTTACTTTGATCTGAGAGATGCCATCGCGGCGTATCTTAAATGCGCCACCGACCACGCCATGTGGATCCTCCAATTTTGCAGTCATGGATACTTCGATTCAGTAAGTCGCTTCTAACTCCGAAATGTCCATGACTAATATCTCCAAAGCTCGGACAGCACACCAGCAGGCGTGGTGACAATAGGTCGGCGAATGTTGTCTGTAGCGTCGGCTCTGGACCTCGGCTCTCTAAGCCAGCCGGACAGCTGTTCAAGCGTCTTAGCGACTTCGGCGCTATCGAGAGATTCAAGGCTTTGCGACGTGATAACAAACCTACGTTTTTCGTGGCGTTTTCGCAGCACCAAACTGCCTTCGATGTGGTGGATGTCCTTGATGGGCAATACCTAATGGTTCCAATTTCCAGACTACCCAGTGGGGGCAACATGCTGATATTGGCATAGGGTTACCACCTCAAATTGGTCATCTTCACCCCGGAGCGGTCTCGTGGATTTGTCCCGTATGGTGCCGGAGCTATGGAGGAGCTCATGCTAAAGTGTGTCGACAACCCCACTGGGGGTAGAATATTTTCACCCCTTCCAGTACGCCCATTTTTGGAGCCCGATTTCAGATATGGATATCCACTGGCAGTACTCCATTCAATTTTGCCAGAGACCCATCCTGCCAGCCCTGGAAATCAGTCAGACGCGGAATCAGAGGATGTTTGTGGCGACCTATACTCAGACCCACGAGTAGCTCTTCCGGTGTCTCCATCGCAGGAGTCTGACATGCCGTCTCCTCGTCCCTGCAAAGCAGACTGTGTTCACAGACTGGCTGCCGAGAGGAAAATGGGCTCTCCTACAGTCTTTGATAACAGCTTGCTCTTGCCAGGCAAAAACGTGATCGACCTGGACCGCATTGCTAGGGGTTTGGATACTAGGACGACGGTAAGTGTATATGGGAGCCCAGAAGGTCCTATCCACTAACAGATTTCAGGTGATGTTGCGCAATATCCCGAACAAAGTTGATCAGGCAACCCTGAAGGAATATGTGGACGAAACCAGTCGTGGCCTTTACAACTTTCTGTACCTACGTATTGGTACTTCCCCTGAGCCGACTGTCATGGCTTTCCGCTGATTAACCAATGTGCAGATTTCCGCAATGTCTGCAAGTATGTGCCTTCAAGACTATTTATCTGGGTTACTGTACTCACAGTCATCCACAGTGTCGGCTATGCATTTATCAATTTCTTGGATGTAATCTTCCTTATTATTACCTTTCTGCGGTTGGTACTTGTGCTAACGGTTTTTCGCAGCCGCTGGATATCATAGATGTTTGAACACCAGTCCCGCTCCCGTTTGAATTAATCTAACTGGTATACAGTTTGTCAAAGAGAAGTCTGGAACTCGCTGGTGCGTCCACTCCAAGGTTGGCTAAACAAGTGTCATATGTACTGACCATTTGGCCGTAGGAACAAGTTCAATTCGGAGAAGGTCCTCGATGTGACCTACGCGAGTATGTCTCACTATCTAACCAACTCAATCTTTCATCTGACGCTACTGTTTTGCGACAGATATCCAAGGCATAGATCAGCTTGTCGAGAAATTCCGCAACAGCTCAGTTATGGACCAAGATCCTGCCTACAGGCCGAAAGTGCGGGGTCTCTCTTTAACTTGTCGCACAATCACTGATTGGTCTCTCAGCTTTTTCATTCTTCCGGTCCGCTTGCTGGTGAGTGGGTCTATGACGATGTCCGAATCCGAGCTGACAATCCATCCAAAAGGAGAGGAAATGACCTTTCCTGCAGCGAACAACATTTTGAAGAAATGCAGGAGTGTCTCTGCGGCTCAGCAAATCGGTTTGCCTACTCTGTCGCTAATGATAGATATGTACTGACTGAATTAGGCCTGTTCGCCCCTAAGTTGCAACCCGGAAGCAAAGGCGTCTGGCGTAGACGCGACTAGCCTTGACAATCCACCGTGATCTCTGTGATTCTGAGTTGGTTGGTGTGTTTTTACGGCATCTTCGGTGTCGTTTTTACTACGTGGTGTTTGAGCCATCAAGAGGGTTTTGTTCACGACATCAAGTAGGGATGTGTTGTGCTGTCTGTCTTGCAATACGCTACTTTTACAGGCTCCTTGATATTTTCTTTTTCTTCCTTGATGTGTTTTTCTACTGATTGATTTGAGGCGTCGATGATTGTGGATTTGTTGCTTCCGGGAATGCTTGGCTAATGGTTGATGATGTGCTACTTCATGCAAGCGATTGCCCCTGGTTGTTTTTTTGACGTTTGCGTTTCGACTGGATTTTTTCTTGATGCTAACCATGGTTGCAATAATGAATGTTTGTGGATGACGAGTGTTTTGGCTGTTTCCTTAACGCATTTTCCCCTTGGTTGTGCGTTCGGATTCTTGAGACAGACTGTTCTGGAGATAGCTTTATTTTCCTTGGGGGACGTACGGAGGAAATTGTTTGTTCTGGCCATAGTTTCCGAGGGAATGAGGGATGGGGGTATGGCTATCCGTGAGAAATTGATGGATGGGCTACTGTATTTCTTGTTATGGCGCCCTGTTCATAACTTCATTGGTGGTATGTAATTGAAAGAGGTCGTTTGACACAGCCGTTTGAATATCTGTACTATTTGGAGACCCATCTGTGAAATGCCATACACGGAAATCCTATTGCTATGCTTAAAGCACACCAATGTCATGGCCTATTGATCGGCCCAGCCCTCTCCTCCATTTGCATCACCTCCTCCACCAAACTTTCCCTTCCGCCAGCTCAGAAACTTCTCGGACAGAAAGCTCTTCGCTCCCTCCTTCCTCACTACCTCTATAACCCTCGAGTTCTCTCTATGCCGTATCGTCCACACGCTGCCATCCACGATAACCTCTTTCAGCCACTTCACGAGCTCTGTCGTAAAATTGATCGAGAACTGCGCATCCCAAATGTTCCTGCCACTACTGCTCGCCAACCGGGGTATATCATGCGTTTCAAACTCTTTCACGTTCCTTAGGTTCCCGTCGTTGTCACGGAATCCAACAATCACCCGTCCTACTCCGAGAAGAAAAGATTGCGCCCAGAACCGCTGCATCTTTCGCTCGAACGCTGTTTCGTCACGCAGCGAGGTAATGCGCTTGCTGGTTTTCAGCTCGATGTAGTTGGTGCCGCCTGGAGAGGAGGGAGAAGGTGTATCCCAGACTACGGATGTTAGCGCATGGATGAGGGAGTGGGGGGATGGAGGGGGGTCATACCAGCATCAACCTCACCACCGAGAATCATACGGACGTTATCGAAACTCGTCTCGACGACGCTGCAGAACTGGGCTTTGTTTGAAACTATTTCTTTCGATCGGGACTCTATGGTTTCGCGGGGGGTGTCGTCCCAGGTGGCTGGGAGGGTTGAGAGGGTTTCGAATTTGTAGCCTACGAGGGGCGTTAGAGCTGTCGGGGGAGAGCGGCGATAAAGAAGGAAATACCCCAGTAAGACATTACTTGTCGACGGCGACTCTCAGGGTCTCGGTTGGCCATTTTGTAGGCGTGGGAATCTTCTATGAAACTGACCGGTCTTAGATGATTCGGACGGAGGATGATGTGATGAACGAAGCCACCTACACAGTATCCTACTATCATCAGTGGCTTGAACTCGCTCAGATTACATGGAACACTGACCTGGAATTTTATAGCATTCATCTCGAACCTATCCCTCCGTGTCAGCGGAGGTACATGCCATGCTGATCACAAACCCACCCATTCCGGATATCGAACGGCAAACCCATGAACTTTGTCATCATCCCCCTCCACGTGACAATATCGGTCTCGCGTTTTTCGCCCGTCCTCGTCTCCAGGTCGATAAGCGCTTCGAGGAGTCCGTCAATGTGTTCATCAACTGAGTCGTCATGCTTTACGAAGGTCTCAAAGCCTTCAGAAAGACTTATATGGAGCTCAGGGGGGTAGTAGTATCGGAGCGAGGAGGCGTCGTGACAGAGCTTGCGTGTGTCGTCGAAAGAGAAGTGGGTGATTTCCTATGGATCGTCTAGTGATCGGTTATCGGGCGGTTGGATGGGGGGGATGGGAACGAACTTGTGGTTTACGCACAGCGAAATTACGCTGGGCGAATCGAGTGAGTGGTTCTAGGGAGAATATTGTATTTTCTGTCATCGGGCCAGTGTTTGGGAGTGTTTGGGTGGGATGATTGTCTCGCATGCATCCCTCATTTGGTATGTAACCGTTCTTGCCCTACGCCACTGACATTGGTTCACGGGTAGCATAACTACCTACCTTGTACTAGTTAGTACATACTGTATGAGTTAGTTACCCGGCTAGTTACTAGTTACCCATTACTTCAATAGAATAAGAAAAATGACGATACCCAACAACCATAGATCGGATGGAGACAGAACGTTGCAGACCGAATGTCCGAATCTAGGTGAAACTCCACCAGAATTTCTATGGTGCTATGTATTTTTTCTAATGCGCACTCTCTGCCTGTAACTAGTGGCCGCCCGGCTTCTGATTGCCCGGCGGGGCACCAGCAGCGTCGTTTCGTCCTGGCAGGACTGCCCCGATGGCTAGAGGTTCTGCTTAATTGTGTTGACGAATTGGCGAGATAGTACCGTCCCTGCAGCTTCCGTTATTGGAGTGCGGATTTTGGTGGGTGGAAGCACCTCTGACTACTAGTAAATCAGTGGGAGCCCGACCTGTCGCAGTACTTGGGTGAGATTTCCGAGCATATAGCGAGAAGATTCGGGTCCTAATAGGCCGCATTTTCTATGACTGTTGTGCAGAAACGATACCTCAAATTTGGGGTCTTCGGAAGCTTTTGACGGTAGTTCAAAGGTCCTAAAGCAGCTATGGCAATGTACCTAGATAAAAGGGGACCGGAAAGGTGCGCTATAAAGTGAACCGGCACCATCTGGACTTTGCTGCGCGGCACACCACGCCACCGAATTGCAGGAAAGCTTCTACTGCACAGCACCCTATGTTGCGCGGTCTGAACACCACCGAGGGTTCCCACAGAGCCCTGCGCCACCGCGATAACCAACAGCAATACAAAAAGCACATTTCGGACGCTGATCATCACACATCAGCGAAAACCCACTGCTCCAGTTCCCGCCATATGTCTGGCCATCCCTCCCCTGGCGAACCCCGACATCCGAGGTGGCCCGTGAACGGACAAATTGTCCACAGGGCGGGAAGAACGCGCAACCCTAGGCCTATGCAACTTGGCTGACCTCGTCTGAGTTTTGTGTTCATGGTTGATGATACGTATGACGATTTTTCGGCGGGGTACACAGTGGGTGCACCAAAGTTGTCCGACTAATGAGTAGTAGCCGGGTAGCCCCTACAGTACGTTACCAGCTATATAGCTGTTACTCTACGGGAATGTGACAGCTGGGTAGGAAGGGCCACGTGCGCCAAGATCATTGCAGATGACTCACATATGAGCAACTTGTGATATGCCGGCGGTATGAATTGAACTAAGTAGCAACGCTTCGTAAACGCCATGAATACCTCTTGCCCTCCCCCTTCCTATGGCCACTACCTATCGCCCACATGGTAGAGGAAAGTCAATTGCTTAGTCTAGATCAAACGAGCCGGTGATTTGCGGTGCCTGTGAACGTGGATCTGGGGCGCCTCCTCCTCCAAACATGCTGCCCATCATTTCCAATATGTTCGTCGGTCTTCGGATCTGTATACCGAAGTACATCTCGCCGATGTGTTCGAGAGCCTGTAAAGGATAGTTAGTCTCAATCCCAACGTGCGACCCGAGTGAACTAACATCATCCCACGCTGGAATATCTTTGAGTTGAGAAGCGTAGTGAGACTTGAGGCTCCGAAACACTTCTGCCCCACCCGTCTGCGTCGCCAAAGTCAAAAGACTCAAAAAGTTGAGCAACGGCAACGATGGGAAGATACGGATATCAGCCGAAGCAGACTGGACCTCCTGGATGACGAGCCCCGAGTTCTCCTGCATAAGCTGTCCAATGAACACTTCTAATGAGCGGTACGCCTCTCGGAGGTTGCCAACAAGCAGGTATCCGAAAACTGCTCGTGCGATGTAAGTTGGAGCAGTGTGTGCATCGTCCTGCTTGTACCACTCGTAGAGTAGACGGGCCAGGGTTTCGGCGCTCTCCCGAGTGCCGAGTATCAGATGTTGCTCCGCTTCGTACACCTCATCCTCTACCATGCAGGTAGTTGATGGTTAGCCAGCACAGGGTCAGCGTGCCGAGAATGTGGAAGTACCATTTGCGTAGAGGTTGCCAATGAAGTGGTGAAGTTCGGGATCGCCCGCAGGAAACTCCCCAAATTTAGATGTCCAACTAAAATTCACTCAGAAAAATGTTTGCGACAACCTGCCAGTAGGGGAGGAGCGGACGTACGCTATGGACTCCTTGGCAAAACGCTTCCGGCTAGGCTCTTCCGCCGGCGTCATGGTGATCAGTTCGACCAGCCTTGCTGCTGGTAGTGTTAGTAATAGATGGGCAAGAGGCAGTAAAACGACAGTTGCGAGGCCGCACATTTGGACGCGGAGTCGGGTGCCAGCTTAGCAGCCTTGTAAACATCCACCAGAACCAAACATACGTCTGCACCACTTGCGCTCTGGCCGGCTCTCAGTAACGACTGGGCGCCGGCGGCGAGGATTCTGATGGCTTCATTGTAGTTCTCGGCCTTCAGGTAGCGCTGCGATACTACTCGGAGCTGTTGGTGTGCTTCGTAGTACTCTCCTTCCTCAATCCTGGGACGTCGATGTCAGCGAGCTCTCGAAGACAGTTGGAAAAGCTGATGCTATACCTCCTCTGCAGCCTTGCGATTATCGTCTCCACGTTCTGGGCTGCCATATTGATGATTTAGTAGACAGGGTTCGTGCGAGGTCGAGCGAAACTGTTTGTCGGGGGGGAGTAACGGTCGATAGGATGACGATGTGATGCCCAACGTGGGGTAGACGTCCCCTTGGCACAAGTGTGTAACACACCACTAACTAGCCCCAGTGGCCCCCACTAATTAGTTCCCCTTACCCCTCCAGTGCCCCACCACCATTTATCGACGCTTTTTTCTCACTCAAAATTGTCGTCTGGTGAAATCCCATTCGAAACCTGCACACTCCTCCAGACTACAAAAAATCATGAAGGTTCTCGTCGTTGGATCCGGCGGCCGCGAGCATGCTCTAGCATGGAAGCTATCGCAATCCCCGCTGGCGGATGCCATTTTCGTTGCTCCAGGTCAGTTGCCAGTCACGAGATTTCGTATGTGCTGTGTTGGGGTTGTGATTGCCTCAGGCGCCTGATGAAATTTTGCGGGTTTCTTGTTGGATATAGGAAACGGAGGAACTGCACACGGAATCAAAAACGTTTCGAATGTGAACATCGATGTCAATGACTTCCCGCGCCTCGTGAGGTTCGCCCAGGAGAACGAGATCGGCCTCGTCATCCCCGGTCCTGAAGTGCCGTTGGTCGAGGGAATTGAGGGCCACTTCCGGAAAGGTAGAATTCACAATTCCCAGCCAGGTCAGTTTCGCGTCTTACCAACGCGTAGTTGGTATTCCGGTTTTCGGACCTTCAAAAGAAGCCGCCCAAATGGAAGGCTCCAAAGCCTTCTCCAAAGACTTCATGAAGCGACACAAAATTCCCACGGCTGAGTACCAAAACTTCACCGACTACGGGCAGGCGAAGGCTTATGTTGAGAGCATCGACCACAACATTGTCATCAAGGCCGATGGTCTGGCAGCCGGCAAAGGTGTCATCATCCCCACTACAAAGGAGGAAGCCATTGAGGCGCTGGAGCAGATCATGGTCAGCAAGGAGTTCGGGGAGGCCGGTCAGTGATCACCACTCAGCATGAGTTTTGAGAATATTTATTTACTCTCAGGTTAGGCAATATGGTCGTGATCGAGGAGTTCCTGGAAGGAGATGAGCTGAGCATTCTGACGTTCAGTGACGGATGCAACATTAAATCGCTGCCTCCTGCACAGGATCACAAGCGCATTTTCGACGGTGACCAGGGTCCCAACACTGGTGGTATGGGATGTTACGCGCCTACACGAATTGCGCCCAAGAGTGTTCTCAAGGTTATCGATGAGACAATTTTGAAGCCTACAATCGATGGTTTGCGTCGCGAGGGTGGGTTTTGCCATGGCCCCCACTTTGGCCTTTGTACTAAGCTTATTCACTCAGGTGTGCCATTCAGGGGGATTCTTTTCACCGGACTGATGATGACCAAGGCTGGCCCTAAGGTTCTGGAGTACAATGTCCGATTTGGTGACCCAGAGACACAGACCGTCCTCCCTCTAATCAGCGAATCCACCGATCTTATCCAGGTGATGTTGGCCACAGCCAATGGCCATCTCGATAGCGTTGATATCCAAATATCAGACAAATTTTCCGCTACCGTTGTGGTCGCAGCTGGTGGGTACCCCGGAAGCTACGAGAAAAAGAAGGAGATTACACTCTCTTCGGTTGCGAAGGACACCGTTGTCTTCCACGCAGGAACGGCATTAATAGACGGAAAGCTTGTCAGCGCTGGTGGGCGCGTCATTGCCGCTTCAGCAACTGCGGACTGTCTGGAGGAGGCAGTCAAGAAGGCCTACGAGGGTGTCGATGCAATCAAGTTCGAAGGCATGTTCTACCGGAAGGATATTGCTCACAGGTAGTCGTTCGTCCTGAGTACTCCTCGGAATATGCTAATAAATACAGGGCGTTCAAGCAGAAAGCAGCTCAGGACGAACCACTCACCTACGCCGCGGCCGGTGTCTCAGTTGATGCTGGCAACGCCTTCGTGCAGAGAATCAAGGACGCTGTCCGATCCACCAAGCGACCCGGTGCCGACGCTGAGATCGGGGGTTTCGGGGGTATCTTTGATCTCAAGGTCGCTGGATACACGGACCCTCTTCTGATCGCTGGAATCGATGGAGTTGGAACGAAACTCAAGATTGCCAGCGCCATGGGAAAGCACTCGACTGTCGGTATCGACTTGGTTGCTATGAGTGTCAACGACCTCCTTGCCCAGGGTGCCGAGTCTCTGCTCTTCCTGGACTATTACGCGACCAGTAAACTCGACATCAAGGAAGCCGCTGAGTTCGTCGAAGGTGTCGCTGAGGGCTGTCGTCAAGCTGGGTGCGCCCTAATCGGTGGTGAGACTGCTGAAATGCCTGGCATGTACCAGCCCGGAGATTATGACGCTGCTGGTGCCGCCATCGGCGCTGTCGAGCGTTCGCAGCTCCTCCCCCGTCACTGCGCCATGAAAACAGGCGACGTCCTCGTCGGTGTCGCATCTAATGGCGTGCATTCAAATGGCTACTCGCTGATCCGCAAAATTGTCGAGCGCCAAGGCTTGCAGTACACCGACTCCGCCCCCTGGAACACCACCTCCACCGTCGGTGACGAGCTCCTGATCCCCACGAGGATCTACGTCAAGCCCGTCATCAAACTCGTCAAGAAGAACCTTGTCAAGGGCCTCTCGCACATCACTGGCGGCGGTCTGACTGACAACGTCCCCCGTATGCTCCCCTTGTCTCTCGCTGCCGAGGTCGACGTGAGCGCTTGGGAAATGCCCGCACTGTTCAAGTGGTTCAAGAGCGTGGGTGGTCTCTCTGCTAAAGAGTGCGCGCGCACTTGGAACACAGGTCTGGGGCTAGTGCTGGTTGTTGCGGCTGAGGACCAGGAGGCAGTGCTTGCCTCCCTTGCTCAAGATGGCGAGAGAGCATTTGTAGTCGGAAAGCTGGTGCAGAGGACGGCGGAGGGGTGTGTCCTTAGCAAGCTAGAAGTTTGGGGCCTGTAGGGCTTGTGCGATGTGATGGGAATGGGGATAATAAGGCTTTCAAAAGTGTTTTTTTTTTGCTTGAAATGGATAGGATCTCATGGGATATCACTTGCGCTTTGAAATTTGCATGTATATCATTTTTTTCTTTCTCCGTGATCTGCAACCTTTTCCCAATCTGTATATCAACCCACAGGAACCAACCCACCCGACCGATCGCTGACAAGCACGTATGTACGAGTACAATGGTCGAGCCGCACCCAGGTACGCACCAGAACGGTTGTATAACGGCCGGGTGTGCCGAACGGGCCGCTAGCTACCTGCGCAGAACTGGGAAGATGCTGAATTCACCACCACCACCACCACCACCACCATCGTCGCCGCAATATACGGAAGCCAAAAAAAAAAAAATTGAAGAATGCCTATTTGATGTCCGCAGGATTCGAACCTGCGCGGGTTGCCCCACTAGCACCTGAAGCTAGCGCCTTAGACCACTCGGCCAGAACACCATTATTGAAATGTTGCAAAATTGATATCAGTATCGAGAAGCATACCAGATGACCAGGAATATGGGGTGCTTGTGCATGGAGTTTGAACGGATAAGCAAGAATGTCAGTACTTGGTAATTGGGCTGGTGAACGTCACTAGATGGCGTGGCTATCTCACATCCGAACCTTGTCCACATGATTTCTAATAGTAATATCTACTTCAAGATTTTTAATTCACGCATAACTATCCATGTGTGTTCGTCGTATCTACCCCAAAGTAAATGGAAGGGTAAAAAAAAACCCCTCCCCCAGTAACTAATATGCAGTAGACGACCTAAACGCCAGCCAAAAAATCAAACACATTGATCACCATCCAGCCTACCGTCCATCGACCCCCCACAGCAATGCCATGCTACTAATTGAACCTGCCGAATGTACTCCGGGGCGTTTGATCGGCGCCTTTGCGGGCCCACTCCTCAGCGCCTGCAGCCGCAAATTCATGTTCCTGCTCAGCAGCTTCTGAAGTCTTACCACCTCGCTTTCCCACTTTTCCTCCAGGAGCTTTAGACTCTGTTCCACGTCGACAGCCATGAGGGCATCTTCCTCTGAGAAGGATACCTTCTTTGTCCGCGAGGGCTTGCGGAAGCTGGATTTTTTCTTCTCCTTCTCTGGGATTTGTGAGGAGGACGAGGGGTGGTGGGTGCGGTGGTCCCAGGTGTCCGGGATGGCGGGTTGGCAGAGATTTTCTTTTAGGAGACGCATTTGGTCTATGCGGTCGCGGTCCATGCGTGGAAGATAGAGGAGAGTGTGATTGTGTTCGAGGGCATTGACCATCGCGGTGAAGCCTTGCAGGTGGATGTCGTTCATTTCGCAGTGCAGCTCGCGGAGGGTGGTGTTTTTGGGGAGCATGGATGCTAGCTCCATGGCACCGGGAGTGCCGAGTGATTGCACTAACATACAGTCAGTAAACGCAATAATCGCCAACAGCAGCAACAAAGGGGAGCACGTACGTTCGATCCTCAAAATCTCTAACGACTTATTTTCCGCGATGCGGCTGAGCGCGTTCAGGAGTCCCGCTCCCAAGCTCGCACTCTCAAGAACAGCCTGTTCCCCAGAGATATCCAGTTCCCTCAACGTCGTGTTCTCTGCAAACAATTTCCCCAGCAGTGCCGATGTCTTCTCCCCTGCTTCGTACGGCAGCGATATCTTGCCCATGTCCAGGTAGACGATCGTTTTGTTGATGGTAAGCGCGCGTATGAATTCCTGAAATGGCTCTTCTTTCGGGTAATCCACCATCCGCATCGTCAGGTGTGATGGTGTTCGACCTTGCGAGATGCAATCGATGAAATCCTGCGAGTTGTGGGCCAAAGAGCTGGAGCCGACGTAGAGATGTAGGCTCCGCGCTTTGCCCTTTTCTCGCTCCATGGAATGCATTAGCAGCGCTACGTCTCGAGCCGTCAAGCCACATTGAGAAAGCGCCAAATGGTGCAATGCGTCAGACTGTGGGCTGGCCAAATATGTAGCAATGGCCTCCACTGTCTCCTCATTGAGCTTTGTTTCACTGCACCACGTTAATTCCCACCCATTCAACGAGCTCCGAGACTTGTTACACACCTGAGATCCAGATCCTGCAAGCGCCATCTATGCAAAGTCTCCGCTGTTAGGACCGGATCATCGCCCTTCGTTCTCAGGAGCCGGGAAAGGTTTAGTTTCCTGAGGATCGGGAAGTATGCCATGGCGTTGTTGAGAGTAGGAGCATGCATCCTACACGGATTTCCACAGATATCTAGCGCCTCTAATGTGTTTTCATGGATGCTCAAGGCGTTCAAGAAGAGCGTAAGCATCCTTTCTGTGAGCCCGCAACGAGCAAGCTCGAATCCCCGGAAATGCGCCAGCCTCGACGCAGCAGCATCGACTGCAAAACAAAACAAAACACAATATCTATCAGATATCGGCGCACGCATAAGGGATCGAAGCTACCCACCAAGCCAATCCAAGTCTGCCTCCCCCAGCTCGATTCCCGTCAAGTTGAACCAATCGACATTGGTTAAGCCCCGCCGACACAGCGGCATGATAGCCTCCTGTTGGCTTGGTTAGGCTGCACCCAAATAACAATGCGAGACACTCATTCGCCAGGCTTACCACGATGGGACAAGCACGATCACAACCCGGTTCGACAGGTGAGCAGGAGCCGCTGCTGACATTTCCATTCTTGATGCACTCGTAAAAGTCCATCCGCCTCAACTTACCAGTGTACAGCGCAAGTGCGCGGAGTTCGTGCACAAGCAAATTTTTTGCTCCTTGCGACGCCATCTTGAGATTAACTGCCCGCCCAGAACGCTCTACTTTCGGCTCGTATTCTGCCCCGTGGAGATCGAGCACTGATGCCAACGAATCCAAGGATATTCCACGAAAGGATATCGAGCAAAACGCGTCATTCCACCGTAGCGCCCGCAGAACCGCGAGCAGCTCCAGATCGCTGTAATCTTGCCGCCGCGGATGTGCTGGAGCGTACAACTGAAACTGTGGTGCGTCCTCAACATCCGTCGCCACACCATACACGATATTTGACGCATCGATCTCGTAGGCTGTGCAGTAGGCAGCTAATGTCCTGTCGAACCCGTTCAGGTCATCTCCGGGAGTGGGCGGAATGTCCGGTAGAGCTTCGTCTTTCATGCTCTCCGGTATGTGGATCGAGTACGGTTGGATCTGCCACATTGGCCGCAGATATTCGGTAGCTTGTCGTATGGCTTGGATGATCTCCGGTGCATCCGAGGAAGCGAGACTCAGCTTGTGCGGGTGCCGACACGGTGTTCTGCAGCCAGTCAGTTATGTCTTCACGAAAAAAGAAAGCAGTGAGTTTTCTGCCACCACCGCCTCCGCTATCGACACCATGCCATCCTCCCACCACCTTTCTCCGTCTCCCCTATCAATAATCACTGTCACGTACCGGAAAACAAGGGAGAAGCAATCATCACTGTTTGATATCCACAGACCCGAAAGGCTCAGTATTCCAAAAGATGTGGTCGGTGTCGGGGACGACGAAGCCATGCTTTTGTTTGTGGCAAACCTCATAGGCACGAGGTGGACTTTGTGGATACCAATCGCGAGATAACACATGGTTGAATACATCTTTTGTAAGTCTTCAGTAGATTTATTACCGGACTTTCCAGATCTCTGAACTACTCTGTATACCTGAAAGTGCATGGGTGAGTAATCCCTCTCAGCTTCCAGTCGCCGTGCAATATGTTCGACTGTCGAATCAGGGTACACAAGAGGCGGGGAGCAAGCCCGCGTTTGTGCCGCCACTGCTCTAAGTCTATCCATCCATGACCGCGCTTCCGTCGGGCTAGCCGTGGTGAAAATTGTCGAAGATGGTTGTCCCACCGCCCCGTCGAGGTAGTCAATTTGCACGGTATTTCCGAGCTCATGGTCTGTGCTGGGGCAGTAGACAGCGATAACCTGATTCATCATGGTGACAAAGGTGTGTTCGCTCGCGTTGGTGACGACGGCGGATCCGACCGATGAAGCCCTACCTTTATTACCACCATTAAAATCTTTGCCGTGGAATGCTTCGAGCGCTTTTGCTTCCGATTTATATTTGACAAGTTCCCGGTTCGTCAGGACCAGGTAATCTCGCTTCTTCCGGAGGAGACCGCCGCCCGTCACCTCTCCCGATTGCATGATGATACTGCTCGGCGGAAGCACCCCCCGCTGACCCTCAGACATGGACGATTCTTCCAAAGACGAGCTGGCGGACGATGTGACCACCACAGAATCCCGGGCCTTGAGCGACCCGAACATTGATTTTGGCCGCTGGGTCGGGGTCTTTGTCAGGACCTTCCTGCTGGATACAACAGCCGACACCTCCGTTAGACCGCTCACGCCTCCGAACAAGGATTTCGGACGAGATTTGGTGGGTGAGCTGGGGGAACCGTCATCATTCGTCCACGGTGATTGCGGCTGCGGTTGCGATGTCACTGGATCCGAATCGACGAGTATAGTAGGGCGCGAGAAGAAGGCGAAGCTCTTCCGCCTTCCGGAACTCGTGTCTTCGCTTCTGGCTGTCATGCTGTCGTTGCCGCTGTATTCGTTATAAAATCGTCTGAGTCGCCGATCTCGTCGCTCGTCACGGCAGTCGGTTGGTCGGTTGGGGTATTCTGTCGAAGGCTTGACTAGAAGTTCATGGGGCTTGTGTTGTAGGTATGAAACGACGCGCGAAGTAGATGACACACGGATAGAGAGGCAGAGGGAGAGGCAGGCACACGGGTAGTGAGGTGGCGGTGAGATAGGTACGTTTCAACACCTTGACAATCACTGATCTTCCATAGGAGGAGGGTAAGGGGAACTGGTTGTATTGCAGTCTCCCAAAAACACACAATCGGAGGAAGGTGATGTTTTGGTGGGGGCCGCCGCGATTGGCTCCGGGATTCGTTAATGTGGGAATGAGGCGGAGTTGGTCGGAGGTTCCGCTGGTTGGTTACTCCCAGATTTTGGAGTTTTTTTGTTTTTTTCCACCGGGGCGGGAGCCGATCAGAGTGTGGTGAGGTTTGGTGACTGATTTTCGTTTCAGCGGGTGGCCGATCGTCGCAGTTTGGGCACGCGTGTTTGGTGCCTCCGTTGTGTTTGTTTTCCGAGCGTAGTAGAAACTCTGCTGTCAGTGGTTGGTTTCGGGTGCGATGTGTGGGGAAGTGGAAGGCAAGCACAAAAGGGATTTTCGAGGAGAGGAGCAGAAAGAGGTCGAGAAGTTTACGGCAGCGGGCGGAAGCAACTAAGTAGGTACTCGCCCCTCAGGTATCTATGCAGGTTGGGGGTATGTAGGACGCAAGCAAGTAAGACTTACTACCCGGGTACCGAACGCAACGAACAATGGCCGCGGGGGATGAGGATGATGGTGTGCTGCTCTTTTCGTTGATGGCGTCACAGATTGCTTGGGTGATCTCGTTAGAGTGTGTAATATCGGGATGTGTGCATCTGAATCTAGAACAGATGCGGTTATCCACTTGCTGCATGGAGGGAAACGAGAAGAGCGGAACATGCGTTAGAGCGCACTCCAGACCACTTACCAGAGTATCCGGTGGCATACACACGAAGACACAAGTGGGCACTCCGGAAACAACAGAATCAAACCGACAATACATGATGGCATGGAGGGCACATAGTCGCTATCGTTGGAACATAGCAACGGTGAGTGGCTATCATATGAAGGCAGGAGATAAGATAAGATGGAAATAGGACTTGACGATTGATCTATAAGATAAGATAGAATACAGCTCAGAGGCCAGGGCGTCTACAGCTTGTTAATAACTCAGCTCATTATTTTCATTCGCTGTGTCCACCTTCAGCATACATCAACTATCTCTAGCTCATGGCTGAAAAGGAATAACTAAAGCCACCCAGAACGACCTAACAACACGGCGAGCGAAGCGACAAATACCGGCGACTTCGGATTTCAACACTTGATCACACCCAGTATTACTATTCGAAGATGTTTCCCACGCCATTCATCCATCCGGAGATGTTCGGTCGCCGTCGGATAAGTTATTTTCTCTTTCAATGGCATCTCATTCATATAGGTACTATCTAGCCCAGCAGAGTAGATGAGAAAGTACCAAGGATCTGGTCAGTGCAGCAGACTCTGGTGGGACAAAGTTCACCCTCCTTAGAGATAAACCCTCACGAAGACGCCCACAGCGAAAGGCTACCGTCCGTCCGTCCAATCCGAAAGTCACTAGGAGACCGAGCCGGATTAGTTTGAATGGGAGGGGGGGATCGACTCCGGACAACGGCCATCCCGAGCCCACACATGCTCACATGGCGGGCTGAGACCCGTTATGTAGGGCCCCGGTCGTCGTCGGATTGGCGTACATAATGCGCAGCTGCCGGATTCTGGTCAGGTTGTATCGGATGAAGTGCCAGAAGTATGTGATTGTGGTCGTGTTGTTTGATTTTGATCATGTAGATAGTGGCTACTGGCGTTTGTGTTGGAAACGGAGTTTTCTTATTATGTAGTTGTCACATGGGTTGGCCTGACGGTTGGGCAAGTTGTGTATGGTATGTATGTACATACATAGGTGAACGCGGAACGCTGGGAGTATGTAGCCCTCGGAGAGGAGCGTTCGTACATATCGCACTGGGGGATGTCTTGATATTCTATCTTTCTCTCTTTCTGTGCGGATTCTTCTTGGGGATATCGCCGTGTGTACATGTGTGCTTGTTTGGTCCAAGTGGTTCCGATCTTCCGTGTCGAAACGGAGTGTCATGGCTTGTGTTTGGTTCACGCCCGCCATCGGTCACCGGTGATGAAAGATTCATTACTCTAAACTACTCCAAGCAGCTTTACACATCTATCGTCCCTCGTCCCATCATCCCATAAGAAAGGAAGCCCTCTGGCGGCCCTCATAATCCACTTCCAAAGCAAGTCGAATAGGCAAACCACCCCCCGATAAGCAGCCCCCATACCGTATGCTGAATAGAGCTAGAAACGGCTTCATGGAAAGGAAGAAACGGCTAGCCAGCCAATGCACCGATTTATTGTACAGAATCATGCCCAAAGACCCGCCACCCTCACGGCTCAAGATAGAATTCAACAATACACTATACTCGAGAGCGTGAGCCCTAGACTGAGAGCGAAACCGACCCAAGTAAGTCGATACGAGCTGGCAGCGGATTTTTTTGTAGACGTTGCGGTTGAAGCAGTATTCGTGATGGTTCCCGAAATGTACGTCAAGCCTCCACCTCGTCCGCCACTGCTGCCGGTTGGTGCGACAGTGACGGCGCTAGCGGCTCCAGTGGCATCGGGAACAGGGTTTTTCCCTGTGCCGATCTCGACGATGTTGGAGTCGGCGATATTAAAGAGGGCCTTGCCGATGCTCACCTCTTCGTTGTCGAGGTCGAAAACGATGTAAGCTGATCGGAGGAAAGTGTCCCCCTGCAAAAAATCAGTTCAGACGAAACGCCAGCGGACACAAGCGCAAGGGAAAAAAACATACGAGTACGTTGTTTTCCGATCCGGCGTCCAACACGCCAAAGTAACACAACGGAGTACCGTCGTTGAATTCGGCAGGAGTGCCATCATACGCAAATGCGTCTACGACGAGCTCATTGATGGCAACGCTGATTACTGCCCCCGAAAAGCTGTAGTCCACGGTACCATTGTAGGTGCGGATGTCGCAAGGCACGATCGGAACACCAGTCCTATCAGCAACCTGTGCTCCAACCTGATCACACAACTCCTTCCATAAATCGGTGGGCAAGTATGTGTAAGTTGTGCCGGTATCGAGCAGCACCGGGATGGCAAAATTGTCCGAGGTGAGTGTGACCTGTTTGCCGTACTCGTTGGTAAGGCCAACGGAGGTAAGCGTGATCATGAATTCCCTCGCCTTTGTGGCGCCCGTCCGTTTGTCAACGGGAATGGTCGTCAGGTTTCCCCGGAACTTGGCGGTGTCAACGCCACCGAATAGGATCTGTCCCTCGTCGGCGCCTATCGCGATGGTTAGAAGCAGCCGACAATGTGTCCACGAAACACACCATACCGATATCGTTAAGCCACAGGCTGTAGGCCTGTGATTTGATCAGGCCTTGCTGCACCATGAGATTCGTAAGACCCGGATACGGGTCCTTTCCAAGTCGTTGGACCTGGACCTCATTCTGCTCGAATCCGATACCCATGATACCTTCCGTAGATGTCGATTCCAGTCCGATACCAAACTGTACGCCCGCCACGCTCGTTCCATCTCCCAAGTGGAACACGTCCTTCCCATAGTCCCCTTGTGCATATTCGCCGTCAACATACGAGATCTGGAAGTCACCGGACACCCTCTTATACGTCGACGACTTATCCGTGTCGAAGGTCCCGGTGATCTTGCATGGATCGTCCGATTGCCGGCAGAGGTCCGAATCCGCGCTCTCCACCCAGATGTCTGAAGATCCAGTATCCAGACTATATCGTATCATGAGCAAGCACTCGCGAAGTCAGGGAACCATCAGCAAAACTCACTGTAACTTTAGCGACTGGCCTGGGGTGCCCAGTTTGACATCTGCATAATACAAGAAATCCTAGCGTCCGCATCCGCCACATTAACATGAATCCCGGCCCATAGGGAAGATCGACTCAGGTTAGCGTAAGTGTTTGCATACCTGGTTGTCGAGATGTTGCAGTACGGTGTCTGCACGTTTCCGAGGTCGCAAATTTCGGGGGAGATTCAAAGGATTGTTGTTAACCTTCTCGAATTTGAAAGATCGCGGTCTCGTATTACTCGTCGGCACATGAGCTGGTGTATTGGCTGCACTGACGACATCGGCAGCTAGGTTCTGGAGGACCAATAATACTGAGCATGCCGGGAACGAAGTGTGCTTCATTTAAGCGCTTTCGGCAGTATCCAGGGCGCAAACCGGAAGTCAGGCACGGCACAACAGAAAGTCCCGAGCGAGCGAGGTAGACCTTAAGGAAGCCGCCCTGTGGCAGTCAGTCAGCCCGTCTGTCTTTCTGTCTTTCTGTCTGGTCGTTTGTCCGGTTGTGAGTTTTTCGTTTGCGTCTGTGGGATGGCGAAGTGAAGGACAACGAGTGTGAATACAGAAAATACAGGGAGAGTGCCGGGTTACTCAAAATGCGGCGGGATGGGAGTGGGAAGATGGATAGCAAGCAGGAACGAAGTCCAAGAAGGAGGATGGAAGAAAGGAGACGTCAATCGGTGGTGGATTGGGAAGGAAGTAGATCAAGGTGGAGTGAAGTAGAATGTCCAGAGTTCCTGGATGGATTACCTGCCGGTACGCAGCAAGTAACAGGAAATGGTGGATGGGGGTATTTCTAGATGGCTACGGATAATTTCCTTTGAGCCCTCGTTAACCGGCCCCGGAGAAGTTACGCAAGCTCCTGTACCTAGCAATGCCGGGGGTGACGTACTCTCCGGCAACCGCTGACAGTGCTGCGGTACATGAGGGGTCCTCGTCTTGCTAAGGGGCCGCTTTCCGAACAACCGTGGCCCTCGGAAATTCTTTTCTTGCCTCGACGGGTAGAAGGCAAGAGATTTCCCTCAGCCAGCGTTTTGTCTTCCGCGAACTATCAAGATCCCAACACCTACGATGCAAGTATGTGCCTGCTCGCTGATTTATCCAGAGGCGACCCCCTCTCATGCAACAGCTCGCCCGCTGGTCAGTGTCTTCCAATTCCGGTTCACCGGCTGTCAGTCCATTGGCATTGCTCACCATGGGCACGTATGTACGTGCAGGCAGTGTAATGTACATTACGTACCTATGTACATCCTCGAGTCAGCACTTGGAGTGATCTACATGGTCTCCGTTTGCGTCAGATCGTCCGTTACCACGGAGCATGAAGATATTTAGATACCATCTCGATCTCGAACTGCACAGCGTAGGGATATCTAGACATATAGATCGTCCTACTGCGGCACAGAACGGGAATACGGAACGCATAGAGGTCAGGATAGTGCCAGACTACCGAAACCGACAGAAACTTTCACTCGTGCCGGACGTGTATGGAGCCCGTGCTTGGGGAAAGCTACACGTACATGTGCGCAGGTTAGGTTTTATGACAAGTCGACGCATTTCACCGTCTCATCCGTCTACATACGTGTGTTAGATTTTGTTGTTGGCTTAGATACCTGCCGAACTCCAGACCATTCGCAAAGTTGTTAGTGCTACATAGAGAAAGAAAAAGCAAGAACAAACCGGTTTAAATGAACACTCGCGTCTGTTAAACGCCAAAAGGGTAAAAAAAAAAAAGTGAGTACATGAGACGGCGTCTCTTTGCTTTGCTCTAGCTCAGGCATTTTGCCTTGTTCGAACGCACGCTACTGACCAGCCTCAGCCTTAAAGTACTTAATTAAGTGGGTCAAAACGCGTCTTCTGTCTCATTCCGGCACTGACGTGATTCCTACCTCCCTCAACATCATTACTCACAACTACAACGCAATATGGCCCCGCGAACCGTTGCCTCTAGCAGCAAACCAAGACGTACCGTCATCCCTTCGTCTGAAAAAACCTCCTACGAGTTGCCATGGGTCGAAAAGTACCGTCCACAGTTTCTCGAGGAGATCGTCGGTAACGAAGAGACTGTTGAGCGGCTCAAGATCATTGCGAAGGATGGAAACATGCCACACGTGATTATATCTGGCATGCCTGGGATCGGGTGGGTTTTCTCCAATCGGGAAGGGGGGGAGAAGGTGTTTATGAACTGACGGTGATTGTAGGAAAACCACCTCCATCCTGTGTCTTGCCCGTGCCCTCCTAGGCGAATCGTATAAGGAAGCGGTAATGGAACTCAATGCATCGGATGAGAGGGGTATCGACGTCGTACGGAACCGGATCAAGGGATTTGCCCAGAAGAAGGTGACGTTACCGCCCGGAAGGCAGAAGATCATTATCCTCGATGAGGCGGATAGGTTCGTCGCCACAAGGGAGGGGGGGGGGGAGATGAGATGGAAAGGGGGACTGGGCTGATGGATGGATGGATAGTATGACGGCGGGAGCGCAGCAAGCTCTACGACGGACCATGGAGATCTACTCGACGACAACGCGGTTCGCGTTCGCCTGCAACCAGAGTAACAAGATCATTGAGCCTCTACAGTCTCGATGCGCAATCCTTCGCTACTCCAGGCTGTCAGACCAGCAGGTCATCAAGCGGCTCATGGAGATCATCGAGGCAGAAGGGATAGGCTACAACGAGGAAGGGATCGCGGCGTTGATCTTCACCGCGGAGGGAGATATGCGGCAGGCTATCAATAACCTTCAGAGCACGGTGGCGGGATTCGGGTTCGTCAATGGCGACAACGTTTTCAAGGTTGTGGACACGCCGCATCCGATTGCCGTCCAAACGATGATCAAAGCGTGCTATGAGGGACGCATTGATATGGCGTTGGAAAAGCTCGAGGAACTGTGGGACAAAGGGTATTCGGCCGTTGATGTGATCAGCACCATGTTTCGAGTCACAAAGACGATCGATACGCTCAGCGAGCACTCGAAGCTAGAGTTCATCAAGGTGTGTTTTTTACTCGCATGTTATTTTTTCCGTTCCGTCGGACTCTAATATTCAGCAGGAAATCGGGTTCACGCACATGCGTATCCTGGAAGGCGTCTCCACTCTGCTGCAGCTTAAGGGATGCGTCGCAAGGCTTTGCAAGATCAACATGAACCCGAAACTGTTCGTGATGGTAAAGTCGACTTGAACTGCAACCGGTGGATGTTTATTCCCGGTTCATAAAGCACAAGGCATTTGATTATTTCTCTCTTTCTCTTCCTTTCTTCACAAACTGAATACCATATGATGATCTGCCTACGAATAGTATCTCTTGCGTTGTAATAGGAAATTCGGGCAGATAGATGGACGGATAGATAGTCGTGTAGACAAATCCATCTCCACTTACGCGAAAACGCCCCAAGCATTCGGTGACTCCGTCATCTTCCACAGCAGGCTGTAGAAGCCCCATGCTCCAATCACCAACGACACCCAGTAAACCAGTGCCCACCATCTCGGCCCGTTGACAGACAGACTCGGCAAGCCCATGTAATTGCAATACGCGTGAACCGCAACCGCCGTCCACACTGATCCTGTCCGCAACACGATGAACGCTGCGAACCATCCGAACAGTGTCGTGTACATCATCTGAGCGACTGAGCTCAACAGTGCGATCTTGTAGTGTCCGGGAAAGTTCAGGAGGTACTCGTAGGCATGGTGAAAGTGTGCTGTAAATAATCCTCAGCCGCCCATCCGTTCGTTTCGTTTCAAAAGCTCAAAAGGGGGGGGGGGGGGGGATCTCTTACCGATGCCGAAGACTAAGGGTGTTAAAAATACTATCGCTTTGGGCGATACCCCAGCGATAAGGTACAGCGGAATCATGCAAGCACGGAACACTATCTCTTCGGTGAGAGGCGCCTATCAACACTACCAGGTGAATACTATCCCTTACCACTGCATTCACTGCATGACAGGAACCTGTGGGGGAAAGGGATGACATACGACGACATAGTTCCTCCACCCAATCCAATTGAACCTCCCATACACCCACCCTTCGTCTTTCCAATCCCCAGTAAGAATCCGCTCCATCATCGGTCCCTGGAACAAAACACCGGTGAGAAGCAGCGACTTCAGTATATCCCACGCCGTGCGAGGCCCGATATAAGTGATTCCCATCGATCCGAGAGTGCTCCACCACGTGGTCGGCGAGCGCACGTAGTGCATCACGGCCGCTGTAATGCCCACGCACAGCATCGTAACCATGGTCACGCCGCGCACCCGCGCCTGGATCACGAAGGTGCTGTTGCGCTCCAGCCCTGGACGGGGACGGGTGATGGAGTTGAGGTAGATGACGCCCACGTAGAGGGCCGAGTAGAGGACGGAGAGTGCGGCGGCGGTTATCGGTGAGAGGAGCGGTGCGCTCGCGGAGCCATCATGATCTATTCGCGGACCGGAGGGGGATTCTTCCGTCAGAGAGGTGTTCTTGGATCGCGTAGGCGGTAAGGTAGGGTGGGCGGACGGAGGTACATACCGTAATTCTGCGGGGGCGCCGACATCGTCTGCACTGTGTACTGCACTGCTTGCACCGCTTGAACCAGCAGCCGCGGGGAGGGAGACGACGATGGGACGGACGGTTCGCTCAGTTGCGTTGACTATATCGGATCGCTGTGGGCGGCGGCTTCTCTCACATTCGCCGGCACGCGAGGGACAGCAAAGCGCTAACCACTCTGGATAGATTGGCGTGCTTCCTGTCGAGAGCATGCACCCCTCGTGGCTTTCTCACACGAAGGGCGGGCGATTATCTATACATACATACATACACACATGACAACGACGCCGATCACATGACAATGACGCCGACGGCGCTGACTCCGTTCGCTTGGGGAGATGTAGATATCCTCTGTCTGCCCCTGTCCACCGCGCGATTTGCGGCCAGCAGTTGCCGAGTTGAGTGGTGGCAACAGAAAGGCAGCACCCAGACCCCCCGCCGCCCCCCAGTCGGGAACAACACTGCGTTTCAGGTTGGAGCCGGCTCCAGTATGCAGGGCTCCTGTGTGTGGAGCCCTTTAGCCCTCAGCCATAGCTTCCAGCCACACTCCGTGCGCTGTGGCATCCACGCTAAGGCCAGACAGCTGCATACGGCACCTTCTCTGCCCGTATCGCCGCCTTCGCGGCCCCCGTCATTCGCTGGATTGTCCCCCCGGCCCTTGCCCGCTCGCTCTCCGACTCTGTACCTGCATGACCGCCCGCGCAGCTCGCCTTCCGCCGCTCTACACACCTAGCCCCCCGGCAAGCCTCTTACCACTGAATTTTCGCCCTCCGCTTGCGTCTGCGCCTTCCACGGCTTCGTCCTCAACGCTGCACCCACACTCCGTACTGTGTATACTACGGTGAGTAGGGATAGGGGCCTGCTTGGAAACCAATATGTAGACTCCGTCCCCCCCCCCTAGGCCGGCGGCTCTCCCGTCGTCTCGTCGTCTCGTCTTTATCGTTCTTTACCTCTTTTCCCTCCACACTCTCTTGTGCGCTCGCATCTTCACGGTCTCGACAGAACCACCCTCGTTTTTAGGAGTTGCTTGTGTCAAGTAACCCAGTCATTCTTTTTTCGGATTATACATAATCATAATCGACGCTCTTTCACTCTCTAAACGATCCTTAATTACCTCCTTACGTGCCGTCTCGCCGTCCACGCCCTACCGGAAAAAAAAAGCCTACGAACCAATCTTCAACGAAAAGCAAAAGCAATTCTCCAGGAAAAACCGTTTTACGCCTCCGCCGCTTGCACGCTCAGACAAACACCAATCCCCACATTCGTTTCACTATCAGACAGACATCCAAGACCCTATTTACCCATACTTCCGCTCACAATTGCCCTTGCTCACTTGGCGCGAGCACATTTCCACACTCAATTGGCATTAATCGAGCAAATTCAATCAATCACCCACATATGTCGTGCTGCTGGTGTTAATAATTCCGTAGAAGCTCTTTCACTCATCCTCCTCCTTCGCTACTACTAGGGAAAAAATATGGTCCGCCATGCTCTCCACCAGCGCTCGGACTCCGACACCAACATCCGGACGTCCGCTCCAAACTCAGACAACGCTAGCTCGAATGCTTCGTCAAAACCAGCTGTCTCACAGGCCCCATCCCGCTCCTCCACTTCCTCTTCTGGTGGCCAGGGAAAGTACTTCGCGAAACGGCACAGATCGCAGAAATCGGCTGCGAGCAATCACTCCTCGACAACCGGCGGAACGGTATCTTCGCGCTCGAACACAGTACGCTCCAACGTGTCGCTAGACAGCCTACCCCCAGTGCCACCCCTGCGCATTCATAAACAGCGAATCTCATTGTCGGTATTTCGGGACGATTATTCGTCGGGTTCTGTGCCGAATAGCGGTGTGTACGCAAAGGAGAGCGGTATGGGAGGGACTAGCGGATCCGTGGACGAATCCGATGTCGCGGATGCGATGGATCCACTTCAAAACCCAGCAACCCCCCAGAAAATCGCTCCCGCTCTCCCTCGTTCGATACTGAAGAAACCATCGAAAGCTGCCCTGCCGCCGTATACCGAGGACGACTATCGACGCCAGTCAAGTATATGGGTTGATCGCCAGGAGACAGAGTTTATACCAAATCGCGCCCGGATGAACGCGCAGACGCTGCGGTTGGTCAACACCGTGGTTGGGACGGACCTGGGGGAATCTTCGACGCAGGGGGGAGTTGGTGGGGCAAGCAGTCCGAGTGCAGGAGTGGTGATGCCAGGAGGAATTCTGAGGACTGCGTCCCGGGTGGGACGATCGAGATCGCAGTCGGCGAGCACGACAGATGTGCTGAACGACACGAATACGCGACCCACGACTCCATCTGCTGCTAAGCAGTTTCCCGCGTGGGCACGGTAACTTTGCACCTTTTCTTTTAGCTGTCCCTTCGTTTTTTCCTTTTTCTTCCTGCGTGCAACTTTCCGGTGGCTAATTTCTTAGGTACTTCTACGGGCAGAAAGGCGGACGGACCAGTGTTATCGTACCGAATTCCGAGTCGACAGCCCCTACTCACTCGAGCCCGGAAGACCGCCGACCGCCGACCGGCCATTCAATGATGTCGATCAGCGAGATTCCCCGCTACTTTATGCGCCCGCACCTCCGCCCTCGAGACCCAGATGCGACCACTCTCTGGTCACTCCCGCACCTCGATCATCCACCCATACAACACGTCACGACAATCAACCGTCAGGTGATCTTCTTTTGCCTCGGCTTCGTGATCCCCGTGTTTTGGTGGATCGCCGCATTCCTACCGCTCCCCCAGGGTGGCGGAATCACTGTGGACGACCTGGAGGCCGGCGTTGGTGCCGCGAACTTTGTCATCCCGAAAGAGGCGCGGAAAGCGGAGTTGGCGTTCGAGCGAAAAGTTGCCAATGCCCGCTGGTGGAGACGTGTCAACCGTGTGCTCTCCGTCGTCGGCATCATAATCGTCATTGCGATAATAGTGCTCGTCACTTTGGCGTTTCACGCGCCATAACGGGGATCGGACCTGACTAGCATTTCGTTTCTCTTTTATTCACGACTTCCTTTGGGTCCTCATGTTTGATGACCACTTGAGACTTTTACTTCATGACTGTTTTACGTCCCACCTTCCTTAATGGCGAATATCTTGATGTTTCTCTACACTAAATGTGTTTTCTCATTCTTCTTCGCTTTACCTTCGTTTCTCTGTCTGTACATTTTTAAGGCTCCAGGTGGTGATGGTCGGTTTTGGTGCAATTTCTTGTAGATGCGAGGTTATTTTGCAGGCTGGTATTTGGGTAAACATGTTTGGGTGTTTGTTTTTGGATTGGGACTGGCTTGAATGTTTATGGCGTTCTTCTGGATTGGATGATGTTTGTAGGTAGATACCTATTGTTTGGTTTTTGGTGGATGGGTTGGGAGGGGTGATGGGAGGACTGGAATAGTGTTTTGGGAAGGGAAAGAGAAGGTAGAGGAGGGTGGCATGTATTGTATAGTGGATGTGGATGTGGATGTAGATTGGTGATTGGTGATTGGGATTGTGGATGAGTTGGAATGGAGGATTGTCCGAGTCGGCATGGTACAGATGGTACAGCGGATGACGAATCGGGATGGATGGATGGATGGATGGATGAAGAGTCGGAATCCGTATCGTTTCGGAAATCTAAGCTGCCGTGTATTATGCTCTGGACAAAACAAACATAGCCTCCTCTCCCACCAAGTCGCACCATGATTCCCTCTCTCTGCTCTCCTCCGCTCGTATCCTACAGAATCGTATAGCCCCGTCCCCACTCTCTCAATGCCGACGGATGCGGTCCAGCTGCGCAATGACCGTCTTCTGCGCATCAATGTAGCGGTTGACACAGTTCTCGAGACATCCGGCCTCATTCTTATCCACCTGGGGGCCGACAATTTTGTTGGCGGCAATGCATTTTCCCCAGCACATTGAGGTCAGGGAGTGGACATCTGCATGGATATAGCCGTTAGCAAGGTGAGGAGCGGGAAAAGTGGGACAGGAGGGGAGGGGAAGGGGGAGGAGGACTCTCTTGGAATTTCGCCTTCTGTCGCTCGTTCTCCAGGAACACCATCAGCTCCCTCCGGTCCTTCTCGTTGAATTCGGCAAGGCCGAGGTCGGTCGCGGTAGTATCCATCGTCTTTCGATTTCGATTTCGTTTCGCTTTAGGATGTGGGGGGGGGGGGGGGGGGGGCGACGACGAATGGCGGTGGGGTAGTAGCAGTGGCAGTTAGTAGTTGACGAACGGCGAGAACGTAAAAGAAAGTGAATTGTTTTTGGATGCACGTGATCTGTTGCATGATGCAATTGAGCGTCAGTGATTAAATAATAAGTTCATAGATGAAAATTGGCAAGCAGTCTCCACTGAGGTGTTCTGGCCGAGTGGTCTAAGGCGCTAGCTTCAGGTGCTAGTGGGGCAACCCGCGCAGGTTCGAATCCTGCGGACATCACTATTACTCTTTTTGATACCGGTATCCTTTTTTTCTTGAATACAAGAGTTCCAGACGTCGAATCATCCCCATCTGTGGTACATATCTTGTCTACATACCTCGCTATGTACATAGCCAGCGAAGAGAGTAAGATATCTAAACCTACAGACCATCATTCTTTCGTACAGTAGCTGAATACACTGAACAGAATGGGCGGGAAAACGAAAAATCGTTAGACGGTTGAGATATCACGTTCCGAGTCTGAAGTTATATGATAGTAAATTGGTTGACGTTTGAAGTCTCGTATAGATGCACACGAAGCTCGGTACACGACTACCCCGGCTATTTGACACACCCGCGGCACCCGACATTAGGTTGAGTAGGTATCTATGTATGTATATATCCGTCGACGACGTCCACTCCCGTGTCGCACCTCCATCACCACCAACACCACAGCTGCACAACCACCAACCTCCTAGCTACCCGCTCCCGCACGCGAATCCTCCGATACTCTACATACGTAAAGAGCCGCCATGTCGTTCGAGACGCCTCTCCCTCCGTTCAGCGCGTCGGACCCTAGCGCGACGTTCCTGAACAGCTCAGCACTAGATCTACTTCTAATCGAGATCGTACCTCTCGCACGACGGCTCGCGATCCGCTCCACCAACGCCGCTGGCGAGGGGGAGGGGGAGGGGGGTGGTGGCGGCGGCGTCGAGGGAACCGCCGCCGCCACCGACGACGAGGAGGAGGAGCAGCAAGAGGCTATGTTCTATCGCCTCGAGCAGCTGGGTTTCAAAGTTGGCCAGGGACTCGTCGAGAGGTACGTTACCGAGGGCGGGGAGGAGGAGGCGGTGCTTGGGGGGGGGGAGGTGTTTGGCTGATGGTGTTGGGCGTTGGGAGGAGATAGGTTCTCGAGGGACCGCTCGAGAATGGTAGAGACCCTCGACGTGATCAAGTTCATCTGCAAGGACCTGTGGATGATCGTGTTCCGAAAGCAGATCGATAACCTCAAGACGAACCATAGGGTATGAGGACGAACACCCATCCTCCTCCTCCTCCTCCTCCTCCTCTCCGCCAACCTGTTATTGGTTATTTTTGAACATCCCCGCTGATGGATGGAACGTGGGGGGGGAAAGGGCGTTTATGTTTTGACGGATAATGCTTTCCGGCCGTTTTCGAGAATGAGTACGGTGGCCGGCGGGAATGCCGTGTTGAAAGCGCAACCTGTAAGAATTATGGAAACTACCCGTGGTGGAAGTGGAGAAGGAGGAGGAGGTGGTGGTGGTGGTGCTGACGATTGTGCCTAGTTTCTTTGGTTTCCTTGCGGCATCGTCAGAGGCGCACTGGCAAACATGGGAGTCAATGCGAGCGTGCAAGCTGAAACGACCGAATTACCCACAGCAACCTTCAAGATCGAGACTATCTCCGGGAAGTCGGCGGCATAGCCGGAGGGCGGGACGATTGGAGGGGGGGGGGACTACAGATGCAGCTACTCTACCTACCATTGCAACTCCCACAAATCTGTCACTGCCACTGTCAAGCTTCACGATCTTGCTTGTTTTCTTCGTCTCCGGTATTGCAATGGGCATGGAATGGAACCGGCGACTGGCGCAATGGCTCTTTTTTTTTCTGATATCGTTATGCTATGTAAGAACTAGAGCAGCAAATCATATCAACCGCTTCCCCTCTCCTTCCTTTCTTCCCCCCCGACAAACAACTCTAGTATCATGCAACTGCTCCATCCGAGCCCGCCGCCGAGATTGCTGCAGAAAAACAGAGAGAAGAGAAAGGATTGTGCGAGCAACTGATTAACTGTTCACCACAACCGAAACAATCATCAGCTTTCATTAATTTACACACTCAGAACAAGCAAAGCGAACTGGGGTTACAACTTTGCGCTGCTGGACTGGACGAACTCGACACCCTTGGCGATGTTGCCCTTGAGGCCAGTAATTGCAGCCTCCAATAGCTGCTTCTCTGCATCCGAGGCCTTGCACAGAGGATTGGTGGCCTTGGCGACACCACAGGGCTGTTGCACGCGTCAAGCATTAGCAGATGGAAGAAGGGTTTCTGGAAAGCGGGATACGTACTCCAAGCTCGATGGGAACGGCGAAGTACTCCAAACCACCGACCTGCTTCAGGACCTCGTCACCGCCGGGAACACCGGGGAGGTAGATGAAAGAAGGCTCGACGATGCCGGCCTCGCCCTTGTGGGCCTTGAGAACAGCCTCGGCGAAGCGGTAACCAGCGTAAGCCATGGACAATGTGGCAGATCCGGCACCATCCTTAGCCTTGACGACCTCGTCACCACCGTATTGGATTCCTGTTGTTTTGTAAGCCTTATGGAGGGAAACACGGATGCGAAGCGGAGTGCATGGACTCACTGTGGACCAACCCAGCGACCTTGTCCCCGGGAATCGAGACGGAAGGAGTCGCCAGGCTCAAAAGAGGAACGATAGTGTCACCACTGTGTCCACCGACGACGGGGATGGTGAGTTTCCGGGGGTCCTTCTCGCCGGTGATCTCTGCGGTGAATGTGGAAGCACGGACAACATCGAGAGTGGTGACACCGAAGAGCTTGCAGGCGTCGAAGACCTTGTGGGCCTTCAGCACCTCAGCAGCGATGGGAACGGTGGAGTTGACGGGGTTAGAGATGACAAGGACGTAGGCCTTCGGGCACCACTTGGCAACACCAGTGATCAATGCCGAGACGATACCGGCGTTCTTGGTGAAGAGCTCATCTCTGGTCATGCCGGGCTTGCGGGGGAGACCGGCGGGGATCACAACGATGTCACATCCCTCAAGGGTCTTCTGCAGTCCGTCATCTTTGGGGAGGTATCCGGTGGTGACCTACGACGGAGGGGGCGAAACTGTCAGCCGTGGAAATAGGTAGGGGTGTTGATTCTTCGGACGAGACTTACAGCAGGTGAGGCAATGTGGCAAAGATCCGCCGCGACACCGGGGGTGTTCACAACATCGTAGAGGGCAAGCTCGTCGATGAGAGGACTGGCCTTGAGGAGGAGAGAGAGAGGCTATGGGATGGTTACACTGCGTCAATAAACTGCTGCTCATTTCTTCCGGAGGGGTAACGAGGGGTCGCCATCATTCTTACCTGACCGATTCCACCAGCGGCACCGAGGACAGCTGGATTACTCGACAGTCAATCGTCCGTGATGAAAGTTGGAGTAGTTTTCCCCCCTCTCGCCGGACGGGGGTCGTGAACGTACCAGCTTTGACCATTTTAGAGGATGTAGGAGTTATGGGAGAACGGCTGGAAGTAGGTAGGTGCGAGGAGTGTACGAAGAGGAGACCGAGTTTTGGGAATTGATGGTATTAGCTTGAGGGTGGGATGGAAGGTTATCTTATGGGAGAGGAGGGGACGGGAACGAGAAGATGCGGATGGTGAGGTAATAAGCTCGGCGACGACGGCTGCGCACAACTTTCCCCTCTACCCTCGGGCATAAATGCGGGTGCATGGCTCTAAGAGAAGGAGGGGTTGGTTTGGCGTGGCGGGTAGATATGTATTTGTTTGGCAGAATTAAAAAATGGCGGCATCGCAGGGATCAACTCCACACCTGGAGTAGGGGTGTTTGTATCTATCTAGAGCAGCCATAGAGGTGAAGCTGGCCGCAATGATCCTGATGCTGTTGGTGAGGGCGGTGATGGTGATGGTGATGGTGACGGTGATGCGATGGATGGATGGATGGATGCCGCTCTGCTCTACAGAGCTTCGGTATATTACTTTCACATGAGGCTTTCGGAACAATTACCCATCTCTCCATCCATCGCTATCATCACCACATCGAATTCAGGCTGTGGCAAGCCCGGAGTTTGGTGGTGGTGGTGGTGGTGGTGGTGGTGCCATCTCGATATCTGACATCCCGCGTTTGCCCAACCATTATTGACAACATCGATAGATACATAGTGCGGCCGCAAGCAGCAGCGAAGAATTTTTTTACGAAATACTCTCCTCTACACCCTCTCCCACGGCAGCTCAGAGCTGCACTCCATCGGCAGAAACCCCCACCACCATCCTGCACCCATTCGCCATTCCCACCAACATCGCCAATAAGCAAAGCAAGCAAGGCAAAGCAGAGTTCCGCCGACGGGCCTCAGCCGGCCGGAAAACAGCTCTGCAGCTGGCCGACGATCCGCTCTGACTGGACGATTTACACTCCGATTCTCCGAGGCATCTTCGGTTATGCAGCCAACTTCCCCGGCTGGGTGGGCCAAACACACTCGTCGGGAATTCTCGCTACCGGAGAGAGACGGAATAATTATCTAATTGGCACGGGACACCCGCTCCGCCCATTTTTCGGAACAACTGCAGTGACAAAGAGCGCAGAGAGTGTCGAACCTGCCAGTTAGTCGAACCATTTCCACTCGTTTTTCGGGGCGCCAAGATGCCACTAGCGCGACAACAACATCTTTACCATGTATGTACTGAGCACCATCTCCCGAGCTTAGTGATCATTTTTTGGCCTTGAGTCAATCAGATGTAAACTGGCTGAGTAACCATAGATTTTGTCGCGCTCTGAGAGTAGTGCGTCTTGGCGCCCCGAAAAAAAAAATATGGTTCGACTTAACTGACACTCTCTACAGGCTATTATACTCTAAGGTACTATGCTCTACCAGTATTTTAAACCTCAGCGGTACCTGTTTTCTCTCTTTACGATCCAAGTTTCCCTTTCCTGTAGCCCTAGCGACGGTGTCCTGGACAAAACCCCTCCCCGTTAGTAGCGAATCCTCAGAAGTGGTTCCAGCGGAAAAGAACAGAAAAAATAAATATATAATACGCAAGTAAGTGATTGCCTGTGTGAAGTCGGGCTGGTAGTGGTTCTTGGCCGAGAAGCTGGCGATCGAGGAACAGGTATCGCCGTTGTTCGTCTGCTCCTTGTTCCGGAAGAGTCTCTGGCTGTTCTCCAGTTGCTCCAGTTGCGTCTGGTGATCCCGGACACGTCAGTTGTGCCCCGCTGTGCGAAATGGATGAGCGGAAGTGGCCGAATGTACAATACCTTCCCCACCAGGTGCACGTTGGATGCCGATAGCCCCGATGGTTTCCAGCGACCCACTACCAGAGCCCGACTTTCCGTTGACAGGTCCGGACTGCTAAATACGCGCTCGTCGGAAAGGTGTCTCTCGAATAGTCAGCGTCCGGAGTTACCTTGCGGTTGTACACTTTGGTCAAGTTCTGGGCTCCTTGGGACCTTTCGAGGTCCCAAGGCGATGTACTTGAGGTGGGTTAGCTAGCTACACGGTGCGTACGGAGGAATGATTACGGGAGATCTCCCAGAAGAGATCGGAGCTCATGTTGTAGCCAATGGACATGTTTTCCGAGACAGCGGCGAACCTGGATGTGATATTGAGATTCGATTCGATAACGTTGGTGGAGACTTTCGGTGGACGAGAGGATGAGGGTGGGATGGAGCGGGAAGTCGGTGGCAAAAGCCGCCAGCCCGCCAAAGTGGCGTGCTTGATCGCCCGTGTGATAGTGTCTCACTACAGATGATGAAATATACTCCCAGGTGGTCCCTTTGTCAAGGTGACTGACGTCGCCAATAGAATTCAGCACAGCTGGGGGATGGACACCGGGGGCGAAGGCAGTAGGGAGAGTCCTCCTAACGACAAGCTGAGGCTGGCCTGTGATGCGGCGATGGCAGGCCCGGCGATGTAGAACCACCATTCTCACCACAGCACTCACCATAGTTCGACCTCGCGCCGACAGGTTAGGTAATCTCTCCCCTCTGTCCATCCGCCCTCCTGCAATAATGCGCGGGCAACCGAGCCTTACATACATATCAACACGAAGTCCATGACATTGCCATGGCCGATTGCGATAACCGAATAAGTACTGCCAAGCATCTATGTAGACACTTGCCTTCGCTTCTTTCCGCTAACTACCATCCCCTAGATAGCGTTTTCACATGTAAGTGCTGGCTTGCTTCACAGCCATCAGCCGGGGAACGACTCAATCGAGCTGTGCGTAGATAGCCGCCCATCATGGTGGCGGTGGTAGTGACGCACTGACCACTCTATCCGCCGCCGGTCTCTCCGACCATCTTCCCCGATAGATATGCATCTTCCGTGCGGCACTTGTGTGCACAAGATGTCCGCAACAAAGTGTGATTAATAGATACATCATACTTGCGCACTCCGCTCGTGCCCTACCGGCATCTTCCGGGCGATAGCAACGACAGAGACCGCATTGTACGGGTGCATGGCCTGCGGGCTGATGTAAGCTGGGCTTCAACATTCACTTACATACATATCTATCACGCATGCCGACTCCCGTCCGGCCCCGCAGAATGCGAAACCCCGTGGGCTCGCTCCGAAACAGCCGCCCGTCGTGATATCATACGTTGACTGTATCTCACGTGTCTAGTATGCATTTTCTGCCGGAGTAGATAGGTATATAGATGGATAAGTGATCGCGCAGATATCTGCCTTACATACATGTAACTATGTACTTAGTAGCGCGTGGCAGGAAATCCGCATTCTCGGACTTGCCTGAAGGAAGGAAAGAGAAAAGGGAGAGCACGAGTTCAGTTTCAGCCCTCCCTGTATGTAGATGTAAAATTCAAAACATCACGAACAGTAAGCTGAAACTACCGCCCCTGGAGTAAAAATACTTGTATCTGTGTAAGTACATTACTATGTATCTGTGTAGTAGTGACCTCCGTGCAGTAGAGAGGATTCTCGGGCTCTGATTGACCGAAATCGCCAGGGATAAGAATCCGCACTACGCCGTTTTAGGCTAAATTTTCTGGGCACTCAACTTTAGTAGAGCACCTCCCTATCTATATACGTACTCTACTTAGTGCACGTGCAGATCTCTGCCCCACGACATGCGCCGCACATCACCGCATGCAGCCTCCCCCCCGCCCGCGTGCGCGTGGTGGGCGGGGATCTTCCAAGCCGGTCAGTTACCCTTCCGTCGGCCCTCCAAGCGCCACCACCCTCCTCCGGCACCCTGCCCCTCGCCCATAATTAGCATAGCGCATATGTCCCCAGCCTTCTCGCACGATTATCCGGCATGCACCGCCTCCACACCCAAGCTCACCTTCCACCACGCCCCCCTGGCCGGCGGCCGCGCAACTCATCATACATATCCAAACTCCTAACCAACCAACCAAGCACTCCACATCCGGTTTTTATGTATCCCCACTTCCCGCCCTTTACCGTAGTTACATAGTCCCGTATAACCACATATCCGCATATTCCTATTTTTGAACTACGTACCCCAACTACTGGTACTCTTGCTTGCGGCCACCTGCATACCTAGTTGCCCACCACTTCAGCTCCCCCCTCCCGTCGTTGTTTCATAGCGGCAACCTACCAGAACTTGAACTCCCTTTCCCGCATCCTCCTCGACGAGCACAAAACCCTCCCCGCATCTCGCAATCATGGCTCTGACAGACCATTACATGCTCTGGTCCTACGTCTTCGTTTTCATGGCCTTCTCTACTGGTGAGCTGAGTCCATTCCCCCCCCCCCCCCCCCTCACCTCACCTCATGACACGCACAACATAACTAACCGCCCACCGTACAGCACTCTACATCTGCCGCACCTCCTGGCTGCCGATGATCACCTCGCCCTCGTCGTCCTTCTCGTCGGATCTGGAAGCGGGCCTTCATAGCGACACCTTCAGCCTGACTGCCAACATCGAGGACGACGATAGCCGGAGCGGACTCGACGTCGCCGCCAAGCGCGAGGTTCTCGCCATCATGAAGCGTCGAGGCGTTGGCTTTGATGAGGCGAGACGCATCGCCGTCGAGCAGAAGCTGGCGCGGAACGGCATCGCGCCTGACGGAAGGCCGCTCGGTACGTTTTTTTTCTTTCCTTTTTCTACCCCCCCCCCTCCCCCCCGGGGCGGGAGAGGGGGCACGGGATGAAATGGTTCGGAGTGGCTGACAGAATTGGAATGGATTAGATCCGAGGGCGGTGTTCTTCTCGTAGAGTTCATACATTACATACATAATCCGGATGAAATGGACCGACTGTGGACTCACGGGAACCCATTCGACGGCTCGACATAATCTTCTGCACATCCATCCATTATACACGACGCCTATTATATCCACCTTCCGGCAAGTAGTCGCCCCCCTCAACACACACACAGACACACACACACACACACACACACACACACGGGCACTCTACGATTCAATACAACTTCCATTCTACCTCTTGCATTTTCCATTTTTTTTCTCCTTTTCGTCATAGGGTTGGGTTGGGATATCATTCTTCTTTTATTTCTTTTGTCTCTGGGGGTCGGGGGAGCATAAGTCTTTTTTTTGTTCTCTTTCTATCCGCTTGCTTGATTGGTTTGGTTGATGCTCTATGGCGATAGCGTGTCTACCGGTATTCCCTTTGTTTCGCGTATTTTGGTTGATCTGAGTTGAAAACTCTATTTGCTTTTTTGCATAAGTACTCTCCATATAACTTGGAAGGCTTCTCATATTATTTCATAAATGACAAGGCACTTGCTGCAGCAAAACATCAAGCAACAATCTGTACAAACCCCCTCCCCTCCACTTATGTCATGTCCCTCCATCCGACATCGTCAAATCCACTCAATCAAGCCCGCTGAAACGGGGAAAGGGCAATTCACTCGAGCGAACAAATGAAATGGCTGCTCTTTAATTACAAACAGAAAAAAATGCCCCTTGTAAAGAAGAGACCAAACCCCTCCCCCGTTGAGCCTGGAAGCTGGAGGCAAAGGAAAAGAAAAAGAAGGGGAAAAAGTTTTAAAAAAAAGTTATAGAAAAAAGACATCGATATCAAGGGAAAAAAATTCGAAAAAGAAATGAAATCCTCCGCGACCAGAGCCGGAAGGAAAAGAATGAGAACGAGAACGAAATCGATAAAACCACAAAATCAAACCCCATGACTCCCAGCACCCATTTTTATCGACATGAGACACCACAAACAATACCCAGCAACATGCAGAGAGGCTCCGAAATCATGGACGAGAAGCAACGCAGAGGACAAGGACGGAAACGTGAAGGGGAACAACTAGGGGAATGAGCAACGAGAGGATAGGAATGATGACAAAGGGGGAAGCGGGGAAGACAGCGGCTGTTACTTCTGTCCCAAGATGAAGTCCTTTCCATATTTGACGCCTGATATGACAATGTGCGACCCAAGAAAAGGACAAAGGAAACGTCACTGTCAAAAGAAAATCTATTAGAATGATTCGCTATACCAATCACCTGGCAAGCCCGTGAAGTCTTCGTAGTATGGAGTCCCTACCAGTGAATACCCATTCGGGGCCGCCGAATCGGAACGGGAACGTATGTGCCCCGGAATGCTCGACGGAGCCAGCATTGGGCGGGTGCTTCCGTTATTGCTGTTGGTATTGGCACGCTTAGCTGGAGGAGCTGGTTCATCGTCATCACTCAACGTCAAATCAATGACTTGAGCGATGGGACGCTTAATGCTAGTGCTTCCATTCCGGCCATTGGCACCATTTGCAAGCGATTCCTCCCTGGAGTTGTAACCCGCCGGTGTAGCACTGGCAGAAGGCCGATAGTTCCTGCTGGACTGTATCTCGTCGAGGTCGACAACTCTGCTGTCGTAACGAACGACGTCCTCGTCTGAGCTAGAAGCCACGGGAGAGTTGGATGCCTCCGCCGCAACGGACCATTTACCCTCGGAATCGATAGTAACGGATTCAACGGTCCTCGGTGTGGAGTTCAAGATATCGTCAAAGTATCTGAATCGAATTCCCGTTAGCATAGATCCGTTTGGAGAGGGATATAAGGGTACTACTTGTCAACGACGAGCTGCGAGAACATGATGCTACGGTTGCAAGTAGGACAGGTCCATGTCTACGTTTGAATCAGTCAGCGCCAACCACCAACCATGCAGTGCCCTGAGCCATGCATACCGGTGCTTGTAGCTGGAGCTGCAAAAAAGATGTAGCGTCAAAGCACTGCGCATGTGCGCAATACGATGAGCGCACGGGTAAATCAATGCGCAGCGTCGAGATCGGACATTTCAAAGACATGATGGTGGAAGTCGCGATGAGTTCAGCATCCTCATTCTTTTTGATCACTAGAATAGTCCATTAGAGGCCTTGACTGAAACGCAAGCGGCAGATACACTCACTATCATCAATCACTGTTTCTTTAGCAATGACATTGCCCTCCTTCAATTGCATGACCAGGTTTTCGACCGTTTCGAACTTAACCAAGTTGACCACAAAAGCAAAATCCTGTGTATTCTTGCCAGTTAGCCACAAGTCCGAATACTTCAAACACGCATTATGAATGAACCTTCTGCGTCATTGCATAGGTAAGTCCGACTTGATTGCGGTAGTTGGATACGAGGTTCAATCTATCAGTGATGTCTGCCGGACGAGTAGAACCTGGCTTATTCTTGATCCCGCGCAGATTCAGACCAGGGCCCGCCGCCACCACCTCGTTTACACGCAGCTCGACTTGGTGCGGAAACGTGATTTCGGTGTTCCGAACGAATCCGGTGAGCTGATCCAGTGTCGCACAGTAAACCATGCATCGGTACGAAGGGTTGTTGCGCAACTGATCGACCTGATGCTGGCTCAATGAGACGACCGTCGTAATCGTGTTCCTATGGGAGGACATGACTACAGGCACGTTAACTTCCTTAGACGTGGGTGATCTGGGCGTCGGCTGCAACCAACCCGGGCATTTCGCCAAATCGCTCAGGGGCGACAGCACCGTGTAGAACGGGCTTTCCTTCCAGAAGATACGGGCCAACGCTAGCATCCTGACTCAGTCATACTATCCACTAATACCAAACAACGGAAATCTGGGCCGATTACCTCCGGGAGGACCGAAGGTGTGAGATGTCATGGCTGGGCGACTAGAGGGAGGAGCAGAGAAGCCGTGGACAGCGTGGGGTAAGCCGCTGGAGAGCGACCTCGCTGGCGAGTGGTCGCCGGAGATCTCGTGACAATGTACTAGGTCCTTGACTCGTTGAAACGCATTTGTATCGCCTTTCGCGACGATCGATTCGATGTCTACACCGTTGAGCGTCAGTCCGCCTATCGACAGGAGCGTAGTGGGTACGTATTGTCACCCACACGTTGTCAACCGCTTCTGGAGTGGCTGTTTGAGTCCGCTCGCAGGCTGTCCTTCGGCCTTCAGAACAACCTGCAGCTGCCGTACGATAAGGCTGCCGTTTACGTGGCGAATGAGAATTGCGGCGTCATGTTGAGTGATAGCCATGGTTGTATTTCGATTTGCAGTGTTCTGGTCTAGGGATTTTTGTAGTTGTGCAATCAAATGCGGAAATGCTGCATAGCCGGCGCTGGGAGTGTAGCGAGATTGAGGGTGCAGCCGGCTGACCGTTCAGTTGGAAGGAAGACGGTGGATGGTGATGGTGGCGAGAGGATGTGGTGGGGTAGTTGTCGCGGGACTTGAAGGTGGTCGGGAGGGGGTGCAGTGGGAGAGGAATGGAGTTGTGGTAGTGGCGATTCGCACCGCGTCTAAGACTCCGCAGCAGCAGGAAAATAGTGCGGAGGTCTGTGCGTGGGGGGCAAGAGCCGCTTCTCGCTTGACTTTGGGTCACGTTACAAAGCCTTTTTTTTGCCGTGTAGAAATTCCGTGTCCACGACCAGAACAAAGCTAGCGAACAAACAACTCACCTTTTCTACCACCTTCCCTCCCCCCCACCACAACCCCGTCGTGAGTCACCACCTTTCTCGACCATTCACCTTACCAAAGACAATAAATACAATACAAAAAGAACAATGGCCAAATCTGCCAGAGCTAGTACGTCCCCGATCCGCATCGCATAAATATAAGGGAAACAAGAGGAGACAGAGCTTCTGACAGATGGAACTTAAACAAAAAAAACAGCCATCTCGAAGCGCAACAGTGCGGCTCGCCGTGATAACATCTATAAGCCCGTCGAAGACGAGCGCCTGCAGAGGCTGTCGGAAAAACTTCTTGCGATCGCGAAGGCGGAGCTCCTCCCTACAGGTGCGCTTTGCCTCCGCAACCCGGCCGGACGGAACGTTGACTGATGGCATATGTGCAGAATTCACCAACCCCGCGAACAAGAAGGCTGATGCTATGGACGTCGTCGAAGAATGCGGCAGCACCAAGGCCGAGGAGACAACAACTGCTGCGCCCGCGGTCACCACCGGCAAAAAGAAAACGGCGAAAAATAAGATCTCCAGGCATCGACATGCTCGAAACGCCGTCGTCTTTCCAAGTCTTCGGAAAAACCTTCTGAGGCAGCGCGCCAAGCGAATGTCAAAGGCTTGATTTGAGGGGGGGCGCTGGAAAGTGGCTCTACTTTGATTTTTTGTTCGCTGGTCACAAAAGCATAGAATTCATGAAGCATCAACTGTTAATAGTATCATGATAACCGTTCGTTTTAACACCAATGCAAAGTTGCGCATCTCGCCGTAGATATCATAGATGTCGGTTAGCGGAGGCTTAATACATAGAAATACCTCCAGGCCATGAAAGCTGCCGTGCTAGTGGCGTGAATTGGAAAGCCCTTCGCTTGAGCACAGAGGTGCCAGAATCTTCACATATCTGGCTCTTACAGTACCCGTAAACCAGTTGCTGTAAAGGTTAGGCTCGGGAGGCCCTTGAACTCGTCCCATCGCGTTGGACGTTAAGACAAGTTTGGGATACTATAATCATCCGGGGGGTTTCTCATTAAGATGCTGTGTCGTGCTAGGTGCCTAAGGGACAGTGCAGAGAGAAACTTTTGGGACTCGGGTTGGGAAATAGAAAGGTTTGAGTAAGTAGCTTCCCAACATCTCGAACGGATTGATCCTAGCGAGTGACTTCTCGCGTTCCGGAGCAGATGTTAATCAATCGCTGTCCCACCTCAGGCAGGCCTCAGTGCGTGCCCCACTGGCTCGCTACCCACATCGCCATGATCTCTCTAGGTCACACGCGATCAATGAATAAACAAAACAAAGGTTGCTGTAAAGATCCGTTGACGTGGCTGGATTGACACGGGTGATGCCGCGAATGCATACGGAAACCACCAGCCCCCAGAGCTCGTGTCAGGCTTATGGGTAGATCTCCGTGCTTTCCTTAGATTTTAAGCACAATGAGCATAGCACATAAGCAAGTGATTGGAGCTGAGCGACTTAGCTGCAATGATCATATATCTACTCTATGTAGAAACACCTGTTGTACGTACATTGCTACTTCCTCTCCCCTCCTCCGCCTGCCATGTATGCCCTACAATCTCTTCATATCTTACACTGCCCTCTACCGTACTCACACATACAGTCCAGTCACCATAACCCTCTTCTATCATGCCTTCTACCCTCACGTTCCCAGCGCTACGACAAGAAACAACGTCCCATTACGTACGCGTAATGCAAGCCTAAGTACACCTGGGTTGAAACACGATCTTTTCCTTTCCAGAGTCAAGTTCTTCCTGGAGTTTCTCCCAGTCCCGACCTTCGGCCGCCAGCGATTGGGTGTACTGCTGGTACTGACCAACCTGGTCGGAGTCCGTTGACGTGAGTCGTGCACGGAAAGCCTTCTTCTTCCGCGCTCTCAGAGCTCTGTAGACCGACCATGCTTTCGCTTGCGTGCTAAACTCGGCGATGTTGTAGCCAATCTCCCACTTGTCCTCCACCTGAAGGTGAGTGGGACGCTTTACTTGAATTCCGTTCACGACGTTCATGATTGACAGCGTGACGCCGAACAGGTCCTTCTCTTCATCCTCGTCACGCCGGTCCTGAAGCTCCTTCAAGAATGCCTCGTCCACTTCTTCCTCTTGCTGCATGTCGTTTTCGATTTCAGCCTTTGCAAGCTCCGTACTAGTACTTACTTCCAGCGTATCGTCAGCGTACTCAATTTCGGCGGCCTCGGTGGTCTCCATGGCAGCCTGAACATCCCCAACAGTCTCATATATTTCTCCAGCTTCAATAGTGTCCTTCAGCTCAAGTGCGTCCTCGTCATTCTCAACCTCAATCTCGTTACTCTCTGGCAGTACTGCGTCAGGGTTCTGGTGCGCGTGGATCTGTTCTTTGATCTTTGCCATGAACTCTTCAACAGTTCCCCTTTCTCCGGTCTGGATCTCCTCAATTTTTTCCTCGCCCATGGGTTCGGCGAATATGTACATGTACGGCTTTACGGTTTCTCTCGTCTCAAAGTGGATACGAAGTGACTTGGACAGTATTAGCATCTTTCTGGGGACTTGAAGCGGTCACGTGTTTCACCTTTCTTGGGAATTTCGCCGTTGCGTGATCCAATAGCTTGTTGAGTAATGATAGACTCATCTTGAACTCTTGGGCCCCAATCCCCGAACCCGGTCCTTCGTGGAGCGCGGCATCCATCTCGTCCAAGGAGATGTACTGGAATCCGAAGATCTTCTCCGTGTTGTGAAAAGCCACAAATATTCCGTCCATGCGGCCCATTCTCACCTGTAGGGAGTACTTCAGGAATGCAGCTCGGATCATGTCAAAATATTCCCTCTCGAAAGACTCCCAGTTACCGGTCCGCGTCTTGATTTGGTAGCCTGATCCCAAATGGAATTTACTAACGTCCACCCGGATAGAGACGACTGCTCTTGTCTTCAAGTCAAACATACCAGTTCCAGGCAGACGGTTGTCGTGTGCGTCCAGTTGCGAGCGCATAATAAAGTCGCCGAATGTCGAATAATGGTAGGTATCCTGAACGTTTCGGGTTTCTTTGTCCAGTATGTGGGAATTACCCCGACGGTACTTTTCAAACTCATCCGGTGGCAGTGTCAACAGCTTTTCCATTGAACGCCCCAAATAACTCAGGATGTTGTCTGCATCCGTTTCCTTGTCGGAATCAATGGCGTATGTTCCGTCACCTTTGTAACGCAAGAAGATTGATGTCGGTAACCGCGAAAGCGCTGTAAATGACCTGTAGTCCGACGAGAAAGATTTGGAGAGGATATCGATGTTGACCTCCCTCCACGCCGATAGCAAGTAATGGAAATGCGACAATACGGAAGTCATACTGGAGGTTGACCCCATGTATTTTTTTCCGTGTTTCTTCATGAGCGCCTCCAGCTTCTCATCCTTCGAAGAGGTGATGTAGCCAGCAACTGCGTCGAAGTCGAACTCAGTGACGGGCATGATCTTCTGCAAGTAGGGATCGAAGTTGAAGATCCGCGACCTCGGATCCTGGAGGTAAACAACTCCGGGGCTGTTTCCGCACGTCAGTGAACCATCAATATAAGAGGCTCAATTTGGGGGCGTCTTACTTGAAAAGGACGCGATCCAATCCGTGCGACAGTGTTGCGACATCTTTCTGATTCCCAGTCGCAATAGCTAGTACAATTATTGTCAACCAACGCATATCAAACTAGGAATAGATCTAAATGCATACGCTCAACCTCGATATCACCGACACTCAAACCGCTCTGTTCCTCGATCACCGTTGTGCCTCGTGGGTTCATTGCTGTAGAGAGAGACATGCTGGTGTCCTAAACGACCATCAATATTCGCCCTCTGGAAATGGTAGCTAGGGCACATACTTCGCAACCCTTTGTGGCAGGTGTCGCCCGAATCCTCCGCACTTTGGCTGCTGGCCCAGAGCGCTTCGTCTTTGCCACATGCTCAGACGGGGTTCCTTTTTTCGACCTCCGTTTGCTTGTTGCTTTCTCCGAGCCCTCTCTCATCCCCACTTGTTCCTTATGCCCCGCTTTTCCCTTATGCTCGCCCTTTCGGGAATGTTTGGCGCCATCTCCCGGACTGTCGTCTAGTTTGTATACAGACCCTTTCTTCACACTTTTCTTCCCACCGTTTTTGTGCGCTTTCTCCTCGGCCGCGCCCTCCGGCGTTGATTTGTTGGGTTTGCCTTCGCCCTTCCCCGAGAGGAAGTTCCCAGGAATGGTGCCAGAAGTGCTATCATCCTTCAAGTGCACGGCCTGAGGACTGGAATCCGACGCCGTAGAAGTGGAACTGAATCGGCGGGGAACGTTGCAGAAGCCGCATACGAAGCGAGAATACGACGGTCGAGCGGCGGAGAGCCCGAGTTGACGACTCAAGCTGCCCCGGAGCGAGTGTCGAAGCATCGTGAATGCTTGCTGGTCGGTGGTGGAAGATTGAGTGAGAGTGGTGGGGTGGGATAAGATTTTGGATTACATGCTGCATAACTTTTTTTAGCGTGAATCGGCAATTGCCGGTAATGTTACGTAAGCTACAACGATGACAAAGAAATTTCCAGCGAAGGTTTCAGTGAAAGGACGAGAAAAGGTTCTATCATAGAAGACACGGGGTAAGGTTACGAATATGTACCATCGACAGGGTACAAGTTTCACCGCACGGTTCTCCATCGCCGCTTATGTTGTGAAGTGCAGGCACAGAATCAATAGGTAACGGGCGCATTATTAAGAGGGAGAGTGTGCATAGGTACTTAGGTTTAGTAGGGAGAGAGCGGGCGTGGAATCGATTGGTGTCGCCGCCAGTAAACAAGGACAGTAAATGCAGTCATGTTGCCGCCAGTAAATAAAGACAGTAAATATAGTCATGTCGCCGTAGTGAATACCTAGTTCAATTAAATAGTTCCAGCAAAGGAGCAAGGAAGCAGGAAAATTAGTGAGTAAATACATAGGTACAGCACCGCCGAGTACCGCAGCGGAGCATTTCAACTCTGTTGCGACTGGATCCGAAAAAGCATACACACGCGAAAAGGAAAGTGAAGAGCAATTCACTTCGAATGGACTAGTCAACTACCTTGAGTGGCTAGCAACCTAAGTCAATAGATTAAATTGGCGAGTCAGAATTCAGCTGAAACTCGCAGAATTGGTATACCGTTATCGTAGAGACCGATTCCGGTGCCTAAATCACCTCGTTATGACAGCTAAGGTGAATTCTATGTTGCTCGGAATACCCAGTGATCCGTGGTGATCATACCTGACTGCACCCAGCCTTGTACGCCCGCACGAAAAATAAATCACTTGTCACCACCATTTGCATTTCGCTGTAACTACATGAGTTTCAATTACCCTCTATATTTGCTACGGCGACACGACTACCCATTTACTTTCTGTATTTACTAATGGTGACATTAACTATTGATTCTGCGCCCGTTACCCATGTGCCCGCACTTCACACCATAAGCGGCGATAGAGAACCGTACAGTGAAAATTGAACCCAGTCGGTGGTATCTTAATAACACATGGAAGATTAGGTTCAGATTAGGTTCATCAGATAATGCTCGGCAACGAAATATCCCGTCAACGCTTTTACGGGCAAAAAGCACCCGCAGGCTTGGAGCGACAACGGGAACAGTGTACCCGAAGTAGCCTGTGCAACTTCTTAGCAGCTGCAACAGCTTCAGCAGTATCTACGGTGGGTGTTCTGATTCAGTCAGTCTACCATGGAATTGCAGAATGGTATCCCTCTACCAGCATATCTTGCATCACGGGCAATTCTATCTCCACGGAATGCTAATGTATGTATTATATCGCCACGGAATGCTGATGTATCATGTGGATGAAGATGAATGGGAGTTTGACGCAACATTGGCCTGGCCAGGCTGCAGTCTGTCTCGGTGCTGGCTCTATCTCTGAAGGAGGCGAAAGTATAAGGGCTTCCTCTACGCAAGTTGTACTTGAAAGTTAGTGTACCTGTAATGCTGCTACGAAACTTAGATCCTTCACGTGGGCTTGTAATGGAGCCTACCTTCAGTTCACGAATTTAGAACCACATATTGTTGGAGCACAGGTCATCACACGAAGCCATGCGGGTAAACGTGTGCTGTTGCCCATTATTCGGTTAGTACAACTGATGGTCAACTCTCACTTGAGCTGATCAGGGTGCAATATCCACTCTGGATGGTTTACTCAATGGCAGTGGATAAGGCGCAGGGACAGTCACTTTCACGTGTAGGAGTCAATATGGCTGAAGAGGTCTTCAGTCATGGTCAACTCCACGTTGCCCTATCGCGTACAACAAGCCCAAGGGAATTCAAGATTCTGCTCCAGAAGACGTGATGATTGGCTGTGCAGGAATGTTGTATATGTTGTACATAACGAGGTGCTTTGAAAGGAATAACAGACAGAGGTGATAGAAATTGTGTCATACTGATCTGCAAATTATACGAATAGAATTCTGTGTTCCTTTTTTCCCACGAATTACTCCAATGCACCACCCGCGTGTGGCACACACGGGTATCCCCTCGTTCATGGTATGGAACGTTTTCTCTGAAAGGACAGTGATCAAGCGCATCAAGAACACTCAAGTTATTCCTCATCAATTAGGCTCTATTTGGTCTGCCCACTAAAACTTCCTCCCAAGATCTACTCCTTCTCCCATTTCTGTGAGAGTCCCTCCCTCTTTTGTATGATTCTTTGTGGCGGCAGCGACCATCCAAGGCCACTCTTGCCAATGGCCGCACCGACTCTAGGCACAACCCACACCTCCCTCCTCTTTCCATCGGAATCCTCCAAAATCTTTGGAGGCTTCGATTCCAAGGGTTTGGAGTAAGTGATTAACGGAGTGCCTTCTGCGAGCGCACCTAGCTGGACTCCTTTTATTGTAGTCAGGGGCTTCATCCATACCCTTCCGCTGCCAGAAGCTGAGCGTGTGAGCTCGCTATAGATGACATACTCAGGCTTTGCGTTCTGTGACGCCAGGACTGAGCTTTGGTGGATGAATACAGATCGGTCGGCAATATCGTCCGAAGGCTGGGTGCTGGAGGGGAACAAGGTAATGTATGGTATCTGCGTGGCCAACTTGATGTTGTTGACTTTGAATTCAGAATTGGGAAGCAAGTCTGCACGGATAACGACTTGATCTATGAATCCAGCCGCAACGATCTGCCTCAACGCTTTGACCTATCGAACTCGAACATCAACAACTGAAGTGATACACTGCACAGGTGGGCCATCATTACCTGTAACTTGGACGGAGGCAGCAGTTTAACCTCAAATTTGACCAAAACTCCGGGGCAGTTGGCCATAACGATGTTCGTGATTTGTTGCCTAAGTTTCCTGGTTTCCTCCATGGCCTTCAAACGAATGAAGCTACGAGTGCAAAAATCTGCAGGATTCTTCTCGTACTCGAACGCGCATACTACAGCGAGCAGTTTGATTGCATCACTTTCGGCATCCAGAGATGTGAAGTTTGCATGTGCACGGTAGTAATCGCTACGCATCTTTGACTTCACATCCCTCGCGATGTTCCTCTGATATGTAGAAATTTGATCGTCCTCGTCTTCCTCTGCGGAGAATCCGAGTTGCTGCTCCGGCAAAAATACATCACCAACCGATAGTGCGGATACAATGGCAATGATATAGGGCAGGCACCCGTGTTGTTGGCCAATCATCAGGATCTTAGCGAAGCGCGGAGACAGAGGGAAGAAGTTCATCGTGCGACCCAACTCGGTGAGGGAGCCGTCGGGAGAAATGGCACGCAGATAGCCCAACAGCTGTAAGTCATCCCGGTTAGACAGTTACACAATACCAAGTGATTCAGAATTACCGACCTTCTCGGACTTGAGCAGACTCTCCCTGTCAGGGGGTGTCGGGAAAGGGAAGTTGGAGATCGTGTCGATGTTCATAGCTTTCATTTGCAATACCACACCTACGAGGTATCAGCTTCTTCTCCGATATGGAGTATTAGTACGGAGACTGTCTGTGTCATACCTTCGATCGGCATCCGAAGTAATTCTGGCTGCGCATATTTTTCAAAATCTGTCTCGTATACCGCACTCGAGAACAGTCGATAGCAATGGCCGGGCCCGGTTCGTCCGGCACGACCAGCACGCTGAGCGGCGCTGGCTTTACTCGTCCATTGGATGTTGAAGCTCTGAACACCCGTAATTCTGTCGTAGCTCCTCTCCTTGGACCGTCCGCAATCGACAACGTATCGAATACCGGGAATGGTCAACGATGTTTCCGCAACATTGGTAGCTAGCACGCATAGACGAGTGCCCTCAGGCGCCTCCTCGAAGACTCTCAACTGTTCCTTGGTCGGAAGAAGGGAGTAAAGCGGCAGAACGTGAAGTGGGTGTTCCACGTCTTCGTTTCCCATCTCGTCACCAAGATTGTCATCCTCGTCTTCCGAGATGGGGTCTTCCTCTTGGGCGAGCGTATTGTCCTCTCCCAGGTCCACGTCTTCGGTCTCCACAATGGCTGAGTTCAACATTAGCGTATGGCTTGGCTAAGCAACGACGATGATTTGTGTACCTTCGCTCGCCAGCACCTTCACCTGTGACTGGGGGCGTTTGTCGGAATGCCTTCCTCCGAATTGCTTGTTCTTTTGTGGGAAAGTTTGTCGCAGTCTCTTCAACAGCGTCAAGATCTCATTTTGACCAGTTAAGAACACCAGAATGCCTGGAGTATTTGTTAGCATCCACAATAACAGAGGCGACAGTAAAGATCTCACCTCCGGGAGGAAGTCTCCTATTTATCCGAGAGACTTTCTTAAAGGCCTCCTCCACATAATCCGAGGCCGTCCGTTTAGAAAAGTGTATGGTTACTGGATGCTGTCTGGCTTCTACATTAAGCAGAGGAAGCGGCTTCGGGAACAAAGACTTGTTCTCCACAAAGTCCGAGACACGCAGTGTTGCCGACATGATGATCAGCTTGAGGGGCTTGTGGGATAGTCAGCAACCTCGATCGGTTATAGTGGATTGCTGTGGGGCTTCATGTCCAACCTTGGTTTCTCCGTTCTTCTTGCTCATGGTTTCCCTCAGGCGCACAACACGACTCATGACACCAATCAGGATATCAGTGTTTATACTCCGTTCGTGGGCCTCGTCGATAAGAATGGCCGAGTACTTCCTCAGGAGAAAATCATCCGCTAGCTCTCTGAGAAGAACACCATCCGTCATGAACTTGATGGCGGTATTGGGGCCGACGGTTCCATCGAAACGGATTTGATAAGACACCTTCTCCTTGCCACCAGTTCCGAGCTCCGCCCCGACACGATTGGCCATGGATACCGCTGCAACACGGCGGGGCTGAGTGACACCAATGAGTCCAGGCGTGGGACTACCAGGTGATCCATATCCCGCTTCGTACAAGAACTGCGGGATCTGGGTCGTTTTTCCGGAACCCGTCTCACCGCAAATCACCACACAGGGGTTGCGATGGATCGCTTCCATGATTCGTTGTTCCTCCGCTACAACTGGGAGGGATAGGCGAGCGGTCTGGATGTCTTCGGGGCGTGGGACCGTCACGTAGTGAACCTATGATATAAGACTCAGCCCTGGATCTTACTGATATTGGACATTACAATCTACCTTTCTTTCCGTTTGTGTTGATGAAGCCAGCTCCTCTGGCGGAGGGGTCATGTCTTCTTCACGGCTTCGGGGAACATAAACAAGAGTAGACTGCGCTTCAATTAAAGTCTCTATATTAGACGGGGCAATGGCACTGTCTTCGCCATCGACAACCGTCCTTCTCTGCGCCAGAGCCCATTCTTTGAAGGCATTCGCCCTTCCAGACTGTCCTCGCTTTAGTGGAGCGACGGTGTCTTCTTCTTCTTCTTCTTCTTCTTCTTCGCCGCCGCTGCCCTCTTCGAAATCTGTCCCTGATGACTCAGTGTCGTGCACTTCATCATCTTCACTCAAGATACCTCCCCATTCCTCCTCTTCGTCACCGGAGCAACTTCCTTCCTCTTCTTCGCATTCCCCCTCGCTACTCGACATTTCTGCCTCACTGGGAGACTCCTCTGGCTCGTTGATTACCATCGGTTGGATAATCAACGGCTTCCGGTTCTTTTTGATCCGTTTGATAATGGGTGGACCACCCGTCTCGCCATCCAGCGGTCTCTTTAGACCAGCTCCCACAACTGCACCAATCGCGAACCGACTCACCACCGGTTCCGGTCTCGGTCCGGTTTCGATTGCAGGCTCGTCATTCGTCGCCACCATATCAATATCTTCCAGATCCACCGGCCGCCGCTCTTCATACAAGATCTCTTTGTTCTTCTCTGTATTTATGCCTGCCTGCTCCTCCAACAGCGCACGTTTGATAGCCTGCTTCTTGCTCTCTCTCGACGTGCCGATGCTCCTGGTGCTGGCAAAAAGACTGGTGTCAACCGTAGTCTCAGCAAGCTTCTCGATGATAGCTTGGGTCTCTTCCTTCTTGAGCTTCGTCTCGAGGTATTTATTGAAGCGCTTCTGCTTCTTAGCCGACATCTTTGGCTGACCCGCCGTCAGTTCCTGCTTCAATTGGTCGCGGCGCTTCTGGGCCTTCTCCGTCGTCGTGAGAGGGACCAAGATCTCGGCATTTGAATCGGCCGGCGCGGAAATTACGGTATTCTGGGGGGCGTCGGTAGGGATGTCCGTGGAGGCTTCAACTTTCTGGGCTCGTGCGCGCCGGCGCTGCTTGCGCTCTCGAGTAGGTTTGAAGCTTTTTGGAGGCATCGTGGTTGCGGAATGGCGAGCTGTTTTTTTTTTCTTTCGTACAGAGATGATTGACTATGCAGATTTAAAGGTTGAGTTAGAGTTTTATCCCTGCCTTGTGCCAAGCGTTCACTAGGTAAGCTGCAGCCACTAACTGCATGTTAGTTACTCGTGTGGTGTAAACTGCCATTCTGGTGAAATTCTTCATGCAGCAAGCGGTTTCGGATATATATTGCTCGTGGGTTCACATCAAATCAGCACTGTAGGGTCAAGACGTAGCCCAAGACAAGCGGAGGTGAATGCTGAAATATCGAGTGCCTGGATATGATTCAGCTCGCCTCGCCGGTTTTTTGTTCTGGGGAACCAGTGACTGCATGCCCCTGGGTAAAGTCTTTACCTGCCTCTTGAAACACAAGCTGCTTCCCACAACCACCAGTTCGCCAAGCACCTGCGATCTCCCCGGCAACAATGGAGTCCGCCGGTCCCAGCGATTCGCGATACCCCGCGACCACAAAGCGAGCCGCCGGCTACATAAAAGATGTCCCCACCGACGCCATGGTTGTTGGTTTCGCCGACAAGCTCCTCATCACCGTGACCCAAGCCGGGCGATTGGCGCAGTGGGTATTGTCATCCACGGATCGTCGCACCGTCATCGAACGCGGCTGACCGGGAATGATAGTTCCACGTTCCCCTCGACACCGCGCACCGTGTCATCGCCGACGAAGCAGCGAAAAGAGAAGAAGACCAAGACGACTCGCTTCTCCCGCTCACACACCTTACGCCGACCACACTCTTGGGCGGGACCGTGCCGGAGCGCGAAGCTACCGGCCAGCTTATCGCCGTGCAGCTCGCTTCCATCATCACGAGCAGGAACAAGGAGGAGGGGAGGATGGTGGTCTGTGGGCTCGGGCTGGAGTCGGCGGAATTGGATCAGCAGGGTTTCCTGGAGCTCGTCGAGCTCGTGGGAAGGTGTCTGTAGAAAGCGAGGGATGAATGGGAGTCTTTCCCCCGACATGTGGAGATTTCGTGATGTTCTACGTGGTGGGGTACATAGATGACCCATAGTGCGGGAGTGGGGTAGATAGGGGGCGATATGCAGGAGCCGACTGGGTCTCAAGCTGCCACGAGTTAACTATCGTGCAACCTACCTCTCGTATGTAGCTCGGGTACAACCTACCTCTCGTATCTCTAGCTCGGGTATTTAATCTCTGGTCCCTTCATCCCATTATCCCCCCAACACAAGCAACATCCCGCAATGTCCGAACCCCAAGAAAATCGCACGACGATATTCCAGACGGCCACTTCGTCAGCCGCATACATCCAGTCTATGGTGCCGGAGGGACTCAGGGCTCCGTCGGTGGGAATTATATGCGGATCCGGGCTCGGAGGACTCGCGAATACACTTGATCCTTCGCCGAGGATTGAGATTCCTTACTCCGACATTCCCGAATTTCCTCGATCGACAGGTGATTGCTTCTAACTGGGTTTTCTTATCTCCCTCTCTCGGTGAACCTCAACTAAAGGCCGTTGTGGTTGCAGTCGTGGGCCATGCCGGAAAGTTGGTATTCGGTCGCATCGGGACGAAGAAGACTGCAGTTGTCGTCATGGTCGGCCGCACGCAGTATGTCACTATCTGAGCCTCTCGTGTTGTGCGGCATGGTTCCTGACGATTATAGCGTAGTTTCTACGAAGGACACTCCATCCAGAAGGTGGCATTCCCGGTCCGCGTGATGAAGCTGCTCGGCATCGAGTCGGTTATCGTTACCAATGCTGCTGGGGGTCTGAACGGGGATTACAGAGTCGGCGATATCATGGTACTGAACGATGTATGATCCTGCCTCCACCCCCGCCTCGTATCACGTTTCCGCTGACACGGAGTGGATAGCACATCAACTTCCCCGGTCTCGCTGGAAACCACCCCCTCCGGGGTCCCAATGAGGAATCGTTCGGCACACGGTTCCCAGCGCTTTCGGATGCCTACGACCTCGAGTTCCGTCGCGCCGCCCACCTCGCCTACCGTAAGCTCTCGGGAGTGAGCAAGACGAGGAGCCTAAAGGAGGGCGTGTACGCCTTCGTCGCGGGCCCCACGTTCGAGACACGCGCGGAATGCAGGATGCTGCGGAACATGGGCGCGGATGTGGTCGGCATGTCGACGGTTCCCGAGATCTGCGTGGCTAGACATGCGGGATTGAGGGTGCTCGCAATGAGCCTCGTTACGAACGCTGCCGTGCTGGAACCTGGCCCCAGGGGTGACCAGGTACTGAATGACAGCGAGGCGGTTTCCGGTAAGTTGAATAAAGTTATCGAAGCGGGCAAGGCGAATCACGCCGAAGTTTTGGAAACCGGATTCGAGGCGGCGGCCGATATGCAGGTATGTACATAGTAGCGCCCGATTATTGAGGCACAGTGCTAACTCTCTCCCCGCAGGCCCTCGTCCGACAGTTCATTGACGATATCCAGTCGACATGAGCGGCGGGATAGGCGGGATAGGTTGAGTAGAGTAGTTTCTTAGTAACGGCTTATGCGCGAACGGTGACCCATTGCTCGATGGAATTCACTCCGTTGGACATTGATTTCGTGACCCCATCCTCCGTCTTCCCCGCAACAGGTCCCAGAAGTGCTCAGACCCTGAAGTCAAGTTATGCTCAGCCAATCGGAGAAATCCATAGATAGTTGCAATCAACGTGCGCGGACGATCGACGGGGGAAACATGACGTCTCTAACGTCCAAGGGCAAGGGTTGGAACAAATGTGGGAAACTGCCCATCTCGCGCGATTCGTCACATCCAAAATCCGCACGTCTCCACCACCACCACCCCCACCACCACCACCACCACCACCACCACCACTCCACGCACCGCGAAAAATGACGATCGCCCTAGGTCTCGAAGGCTCCGCGAACAAGCTCGGCGTGGGCCTGATCCAGCACCTGCCGGGGCAGCCGGCCAAAGTGCTCTCCAACATCCGACACACGTACGTCTCGCCGCCGGGGGAAGGCTTCCTGCCGAAGGACGTAGCCAAGCACCACCGCACATGGATCACGACGCTCGTGTCCCGCGCGCTGAAGGAGTCCAACACGCGCATCGCGGACATCGACTGCATCTGCTACACCAAGGGGCCGGGGATGGGCGCGCCGCTGCAGTCCGTCGCCGTCGCCGCGCGCGCCCTGAGCCTGCTGTGGGACAAGCCGCTGGTCGGCGTCAACCACTGCGTCGGACACATTGAGATGGGACGCGAGATCACTGGCGCCGACAATCCCGTGGTGCTGTACGTGTCCGGGGGCAACACGCAGGTCATCGCGTATGCCGAGCAGAGGTTGCCGACCCCCCCCCACCCAATATATGTGTATATAAAAAAAAAAAGAAAAGGAGGAGGAGGAGGAGTAATGCGGGCTGACAGCACAAGCGTGAAGGTACCGGATCTTCGGCGAAGCGCTCGACATCGCCGTCGGCAACTGTCTCGACCGGTTCGCGCGCACGCTGCAGATCAGCAACGATCCCGCTCCGGGGTACAACATCGAGCAGCTGGCGAAGCGCGGCAGGAACCTGCTGGACCTGCCGTACACGGTCAAGGGCATGGACTGCTCCTTCTCGGGGATCCTGGCCGTGGTCGACCAGCTCGCCGGCCAGCTGCTGACGCGCAAGCCGAAGCCGTTGATGAACGTCGAGGGCACCGAGGAGGCCACCCGTGAGGACCTCTGCTTCACCCTGCAGGAAACCGTCTTCTCCATGCTCGTCGAGATCACCGAGCGCGCCATGGCCCACGTCGGCTCCGGACAGGTGCTGATCGTCGGCGGCGTCGGCTGCAACGAGCGTCTGCAGGAGATGATGGGCCTCATGGCGAGGGATCGCGGCGGGAGCGTCTACGCCACCGACGAGCGCTTCTGCATCGACAATGGTATCATGATCGCGCATGCCGGGCTGTTGGCGCACAAGATGGGCTTTAGGACCCCGTTGGAAGAGTCGACATGCACACAGAGGTTCAGGTCGGTTTCCACTTCTGCTTCTGCTTCTCCCTCTGGTGCAGAACTGAACTGATGGGGGGGTTTTTTTTTGTTCCCTTATCAGGACAGACGAAGTACACATCAACTGGCGAGACTGATTTCTACTCTGGTCTCCCATCTAGCAAACAATAAGCTTAACTCACTCCCGCCTACCCAGCCCAAACGCAAGTACTAGGTAAATCCAAGGAGTATGTGTGCTGGCAAACAGCAAAAAAAAAAAAAAAAAAGGTAAAAAGATATGGGATAAATCATCATGAATAGACAGAACCAGATCATCATCTCCATCCGTGAGGGTTGCCACCTATCTTGCCATCTCACTTGCCATGCCCGTGCCCAACTTCCATCTTTCCCGCTTCGTTCCCGGCAGCATCGTCTTTGCCGACGGACAATTCCCTGTTCTTCCGGCCCGGTCCGTCGCCCACGGGCAGAGGCGCCTTTTTTGCGCGTCCGGTGGTGGGCGCAAACGGGTGTGCACGCATGTAAGCGGACACGTCCGACTGCCACTTGAGCGTCTCCAGATACTCGATGCACTGCTGCAACACCGTGTCGGCCGAGTTCTGGTCCTTCGTGCCGAGGAACTCGGGAACGCAGACCAGGTTGTACGGATGGCCGACGGCCTTCTGGGTCGAGTCGTCGAGGAGGACGGTGTTGGACTGGTCGAAGAAGCCGGTGCCGGCCTTGATGGCGAACGTGCCGCTCCAGATCCGCTCGAGCGTCTTGTAGACCTGGACCTTGGCGCTGTACTGGCTCGCCGTCAGGCCGAGCGTGTCGCGCGCCCACACGGCGACGAGCTTCTGCTGCTGCCTGCTGCTGAACGCGGCTGCGACCATGCGTCGCGCGTTCTCGGCGCGGGCGGACGTCCAGATCATGACTTTGAAGTTGTCGGTGACGTAGTTCAGGAAGCCGCCGAGGCCGGGCCGCAGAGTCGGTGTCGCCGAGCCATGCGCGTTCCTCCCCTTCTTGCGGCAGAGCAGCGTTCCGTTCAGGTCGAGGATCACGAGCAGGTCCTTGGCCGCGCTCAGCCGTCGCGGCGGCCGCAGGGATCTCTCGAGGTATTCGGCCGTGGCGATGGGCGCTCTAGGGGCGGCGGTCGTGTGGTGTCGGGGGCTTTGCTGCTGCTGCTGCTGCTGCTGCTGCTGCTGCTGTGCGGGAACGTGCTGTGGCCGCGGTTGAGGCCCGTAGTTATGCGGCCGCGGCCGGGGACCCTGCTGTTGCGGCGGTGCCGGCGCTCGCCGGTCTTGCGGACCCCGATTCCATCCTGACTGCTGCTGGTGCTGGTGCTGGTGCTGGTGGTGGTGCTGGTGGTGATGCGGCTGATCTGCCTGCTGCTGCTGGCCATGGAAATGAGGCGGCAGCGCAGCGGGCTGGGGTCCCTCATCGTGGTAGAACCTGATGTGTGTGGGCGGGGACATGCCATAAGCAAGCGGGGGCGGCGGGGGTCTCAGCAGAAGACCCACAACCAGATAGTTTGAGTAGTAGTAGTTGGCGCCGCCTTGGTAGTGGCCCGGCTGGCCGTAGTTTCCGCCGAAGGGGACGTGGCTACCGTATCCGCCGCCGGCGCCGTAGGGCGCAGCCGGCGCGGGGTGATGGTTCGGTCGCTCGGGCAACTGGGGCCGTTCTACCCTACCGTCCGCGCCGCGATCGTCGTCCCGCTGCCTGTACGCCTGGACCCTGCCATCGTCGCCACGGGGGCTCCGGCTCCTGCTTCTCCGCGCGTGGCCGTGGCGGCTGCCGTCGTTGGGCCAGCGGTCGTTGCGCGCCATGTTGTAGAGGAGTCGTCGTGCGGTGAAGGAGATGCCGACGCGGGGACGGAGGAATCTATTCAACATTCGCTCGATGGAGGGGTTGGCCACAGCCGGGATGTTTTTCAATCAATATGGGGTAAGAGTAAGCTGCACGGGTCTGGCCATGTGCTGCACGAGTTACACCACCACCGCGGGGGCGCAACAAAGACCTTGTGTCTTCAAGGGCGCAAGAATTAAGCGCGCTTGTTACACCGCGCTACGCAGGTAACTCTCTATCTACCTACATAGGTAGATGGCTTGGTTGGTTGGACATGGAAACATTCCTCGGATCCAACTTTTTACACAGGCAGTTGCCGCAACCCACACACACACACACACACACGACCATGCCCGCCCACGACAGAATGAAGATTCGACGGATAAGACCGCAACTGCACGATTCGGAGGACGAGCCCGAAAGCAACGTCGATATGAGCGACGCCTCCAGCAGCGGTTCCGACGGCGAAGAGGAAGCCGACGAGGACGAAGCCGTGGAAGACGAGGACGAAAGCGCCGTAAGCTCCCCCTTTCCTCCACCCCGCCCCGCGGTGGCATACGGATGGCGGACTCGATTTGACACGCGGGGGGGGGGGGGGGGGGGATAAAGTTGGCCCGGGGGGC